>ENA-UOXV01000261-UOXV01000261.1-marine-metagenome-genome-assembly--contig:-NODE-261-length-72156-cov-6.182577_pt1 | contig 72156 bp, 96 predicted proteins | sample MGYA00238165_ERZ766961 | MGnify/ENA primary metagenome ERZ766961 (study PRJEB28924, sample SAMN03173240) | marine metagenome | biome: Marine; feature: Water; material: Subsurface seawater | place: North...
GCTCCGCTCTGCTCCGCTCTGCTCCGCTCTGCTCCGCTCTGCTCCGCTCTGCTCCGCTCTGCTCCACTCTGCTCCGCTCTGCTCCGCTCCTCTGGAGTGCCTAAGCAGCGGTCGACCAGGCGGTGCGGCGGGCGGGCCCAGTCACGCTGCTGTTACATCCGTGGGAGGCAAAGGAGCCGATCCTGCACGCGCTGGTCTAGCACAGCCCGCCCGAACCACGGACACGACGGCAGCAGCAACCTCTGCAGCTGAAAGCTACTTGGGTGAAGTCTTGACCTTCTCCACGCAGCGCTATCCGAAGCGTCTGAGGGAGGCGCGTCTGGGGGCGGCGCGGTGGCAGGTGGGCTGGACGGTCCTTCTCCCCTTCCTGCTCGCGCTCCTTTACTTTTCTCTCGCGCCGGCGGTCCGCCTACTCGACCGAAACTTCTTCAAGCGGCTCAAAGACTGAACCCCTCGGCCGCGGCTCTGCGTGCGCAATGAAACGGCTCCACAGAACTCGACGCCACCGCCCTTGGGCAAACCTTGCCCTGGCGGCACACGCACGCTCCAGCTTCCTCTCGCCCCCCCACCTGATCCCGCTGCCTGGTCGCGGTCACGAGGGCCGCAGCTCGACCTGCATCTCCTCGCGGCGGCGCTTGGCGCGCGCCGCCACCTCGTTGTGCAGCGTGATCACGGCAAATCGCGCCTGCATCTGCGCGCCTGTCGCCCCCTTCAAACGCACCCACCCTTTCACGTGGTCCAGCATCGCGTTCGCCACCCCCTGCGCCTCGGGTGCTCCGCGCACCGGCAGTAATAGCTCCATCGCGCCAGCCACCGCCTCCAAGTCCCCAGGCCGAAGCGGGTCAGCGCCGTCGACCCGCACAGCCAACCCCCCCCGGTCGAGCGAGACACGCGCCGCGATCGCTGCGAGGTCTGGGACGGCCGTATGCGCGTCCAAGATGGTATCTCCGCCCTCCTCGAGTGCGCCCGCACTGCCATCCGCCGCGGCCGGCTTGTCCTGAACGACAAGCTCGCGCAGCGTTCGCACGGCGACACAGCGCCTCACGACTTGGGCTGTATCATGGGCTGCGAAGGCGGGCGAACGAAGCAGCCGAATGCGGTCTGCGGCGCTTCCGGCGACGCGCGATTCGCAGAGCAGGGCGGCCGCGCTTGCGGCGCCCTCCGGCGTGGGGAGCGCGTCGAGTGCCGCTTCGAGGCACAAGTCGACCGCGTCTGCCTCGCTCGCCCCCCGCTGTGGCGCCAGGATGGGGCCAGCAGCCGCGCGCGGGCGGCGCAGGACGCTAGGGTCGAGGCGAAGGCGCGCGAGCAGCGGAAGCCACTCGAGGGCGTCGAGCCGGTTGCCGAGGCCTGGAGGCGCCCCAGGGGGGAGGGGGGCGGGAGGCGGCAGGGCGCGGGCGAGGGCGAGGGCGAGGAGGTGCAGCGCGGGGAGCAGCGCGGCGTCGAGCGGCTCCGAGCGCTCCGCGTCGCTCGCCCCGCCGCCCAGGTCGTCGTCGTCGTCGTCGTCGTCCGCATCCAGTGGCCGCCGCGCGCCCCGCCCGGCCGCCCTCAGCTGCCCGCTCAAAATGCTCACATCCACCTCTGCTTCTGCATTCCCCGTGCCGTCGGGTCTGCTTCTACAACCCCCACCATCGGCCGCACCTGCATTGACCGCATCCTGCAGCGAACTTACTTCGCGTACCGTCAGCATCCCGCCAGGCTGTGTGGGCCCCCTCACGACCACGGCGCGCGCCCAGCCTGCGCCCACCTCCCTGCGCACCTCCACCTCGGCTCCAGCGCACGCCCGCACCTCGAGGCGACACGCCGCAGCGCTTGCCCCCAGCGGACCAAGGATATCTTCTTTTAGCCCGACAGCCAGAAGCGCCGCGAGCGCAAAGTGCAGAGGCGCGACGCGGCCGATCGGCACACCTTCTGGCAAGGCCACCTCGATTGCCGTCAGCGCAGCCTCGCGCACCGCCCCGTCGCTATGGAAGACGGCAAGAGTCATCAACGCCTCCTGAACTGTGTCAGAATAGGATTCCCACCGCGGTGGCGCTTCCCCACCTTCCATTGCTGCTCCCGGTCGCTCAAGCCATGCGCGCAGCGTCTCGCCCGTCAGTTCCCGCGGAAAGCCCGTACCTGGCACCTGAAAAGGAGACAGAGAAATTCTCAGAATCCCAAGTCTCATCACTGCTGCTAGGTTCTCTTCATCTCGAGCACTATCAATACGGATGTACACTGTGTTGCCAGCCAATTGTTGGCACAGAAGTTGCTCGCTGGCCGTCGACGCGGCCCACCTTCTTCGGGAGAATGGAACACAAGTCTTCGAGTGGCGGCAGGAACACAAACATAGATTCTGCCACAATAAGAATTCACCCCTGTCTCAGCAGAGGCTTGCACCCAAACTTGCGTATGTTGCCGGCCGGCAAATAGATGGCAGCTGCATGCACATTTGGGACACTCACCCTGAGGCGCCTCGGCGAGGTGCTCGTCCTCTCCTAAGCGCTCCTGTACTTTTTCGAACCTCATCATCATTTCCTGCTCTTCTTCCAAGCGCTTCAGCTTTCTGATTTCTTCCATCTGCTTCTCCATTCTTTTGTCTTTCTCCCTCTTCTTTTTGGCCGCCTGCTTGATCATTTGCTCTTCGCTAGTTTCCAGTGATCTCTTCTCCCTTGTTGTCGGCCGCGCTGCAGCCCCCGACGCACCTTCTATCCTCAGGCCAAGTGTCTCATCCTCCTCATCTTCATCGGAGGAGATCGCAGTTCCCTAGCCAACCCCGAGGTTGCGAAGAGGAGTCAAAGACACGCTGCAGGCGAGCGAGGAGCCCGGCAGATGGGATGGACAAGGCGGCCAGGAAGGAAAGGATAGGTCAAACCATCTCAAGAGCCGATCGATTGTGATCGAACAATGTCTGGGCACTCGATTCGCCTTCTTCGTCGGACGAGGACATGGTGCTCGCGAAGAGCGGCGAACGAACCACAACTGAGTTTTGTAAAGCAAAAACCCTCCAGTTTTCCAATGAGCAGCGGCTACTACAGCTTCCCGCCGAGCGTGCGATACAGATGTGGACCAGGTATTCTCCAGGAAGCGATTCTCTATTACGGTGGCTCTGCCTTGTCATCTCCCTGACGAAGTGGCCACTCAGGAATCGACGTGCCTGCGAGCCGACCTGGCCGGGAGTGCGAGGACTGGGAGCTGTGGATGACGTATCTCTTCGGCCCTTTCCCCTTCAAATACATGCCGCTGGCATGCTTTCTGCTTGCACCGACGGCTCTGTGCCGGTCCACGTCAATACCGTCTGAGCGCGGAATATTCGCGGGCAGGGCGATTCTCAATGTTGCCTCGAACCTTTGCATGATCCCGGCCGTCGCGCGTCTTCGCAAACAGGAACTTCGATGGGAAACGGTATTTCCTTTCAAGATAGCCGCACTTGGGACTGACCGTTGGCCAGACCATAGGCATATTATTGACTGCAGGTCTGTCTGAATGCGAAATTCACGATCGGGGCAACATTTACCGTAACGCGGTGCCCCTGCCTTCTTCGTGTTTTCAGGCCGTGGCTTGTCTCAGCATTGTTTCCTCAACGCTCTACCACTTCTGTGAAACGGTCCCCGCATTTTTATGCCTCTTCTGCCATATTTTGTTTGGGGCAGACTGATTCGCTGAGGCTTGAGTGGCTTGTTGCAGACGGGGATGCGCTTTCTCGATATGAATGATGGACAGTGGCACCGGCTTGACAACGTCGGCGCGATCATTTCCTTCACCAACCTCTTTGTCTATCTCTCTGATATCAGGTTCTGACCTTGCATGTCCCCTTCTGCAGCGGAGCATTCCATTTTGTCGTTCAGGAACCTCTGTTGAGCGGTGTCACATTAGCGGTGTGCCAACAACTCGATGGGCTACGCGGTGTTTTTGACAAACACGGTGGCAGAGACACTGCAGTAGACCAGTACTCCAAGTTCGGCCTTCTTTTGGTGGTGCTGATCGCGCAAGAGCGTGGCCCTTGGAAGCTTCAGCACACCGTTGCACCGATCGCCTGCTCTCTCCTTGTCCCCGTTCTTTCCTTTGGCCTTGGGCGACGCTCACCTGCCTTCAACTGGCGTTCATTTCTCGTCGGCAGCATGATCCTCGCCCTCGCGATCATCTTCTTCGCCCGCGGCCTCGATGAGGTCAACGACTACCTCCGCGTCAACCACGCCCTCTGGCACGTCTGTGTTGGCCTCTCCGCATACCACCTTTGGGCCTCAGTCCCGCGCCACGCCGCGCTACTCTTCCAGTCTTCGCGCCAGGAGGCCAGAAAGGAAGATAGGAAATTGTCGTCGTTGTCCCTCAAGCTCCCCTAGGAAGCGCAGGCTGCGCGAGAGGATGGGTTCGCAGCTTTGCGTGTTGCGAGACGCCTGAGAGGAATTTACTGCGAGGAGAGGCTGCCCAGACTCCACCCGCACCCTGCCCGCTGCCTACACACAGCTCACGCAGAGATGGCCTCAGAGACCTCGGAAAAAATCTCGGACGCGGGAGGCATCCCGCCCGCCTCCGAGGTGGCGACGTCGTCGTCCGACCCGTCGTCGTCCACCTCCTCGTAGTGGAAGCCGGCCGTCGTCACCGGCGGAGCTTGCAGCGCTCGCTTATCGGACAAGGCTTGCACAGGTGGAAACCGCAATTCGAAGTTGTCTGGGAGCGTGCCATAGCCTACCGTCGGACCCGACATGGGCGCTGCGTGCGCTGCGGGTGCATTCGCCTGCATGCGCTGGTTTGATGAGCGGCGTGCCATAGGCACAGGCCGCATCAATCCTGGTTGCTGCAGCTGCAGCCGCCCCCGCGGTGAAGCCCGCACGCCGGTCACCTCCGTCTCCTTGAAGTCTGCGCCCATTCCACACCCTCCATCCATCAGCGCGAGCAACGCGGGCTCAGACATGCGCCAGTATGCTGGGGGCGCACGGCGAGGCGCACCATTGAGCTCGCGCAGAATTTCGTCAGCGTGGTCAAACGAGGTGAAGTGAGAACAGCCGTGGGCAAGAGCCTCGCGCCCAGAGGCAACTTCTTCCTCAGCATCCTCGGCAGCACCCAGCGGCGCGTGGTGTTCGTAATTTTCTACGAACATCGAAATGCCGTAAGACCAGAGCGTCGGGTCAGCTCTGGCATCGACCAGCGGCACAGGCTCGCGTCGTGGCTCCTCGCAGTACTCCTTGAGGCGATCAATGCAGTCTGGCATCGCCTGCGCCACATTACGAGCGAAGAGCTGGCGCGCAAGGATGTCGGTCTTTTCCCGCAGACGCCGGTGCTGCTTTGCAGCAGCAGCGTCGACAGGCAACTCATGGTGCACCAGCCGCTCTGATCGCGCTCGCGCCTCGGCCTCGGCCTCGGCCTGGCGGCGCCCCTCATACTCTGCGGTGTGCTGCTGCAGCGCGCGACGTTGGCGACGCCCGGGGCGTCCAACTGCTATCGAGCTAGATGCGACTGAGGCTCCACCGACTCCGCCTCCGCTGGAAGCTCCGGACGCAGTCGAGCCACCCATGCTTCCTACCACCGCGAATACTGCCGAGCTGTCTACTGCTGGCCATTTCACCTGCCCGTAGGCTGACTCCTGCGCCCAGCCCCCAGACTCCTGCGCAGCCCCCAAGGACACGTTCGCTCCCGTCGAGTCAGGGTACTCGGGGTGGTTTCCCACGCTGCCGGTGGTGGACGAATACGACGACGCCCCTCCCTGCCGAGCACTTTCGGATCCCGTTTGCGACAAGGGCTGCGACTGCGAGGATTCGACCACACTGCCGCCACCTCCATTGTAGCTCTCCAGCGGGTAGTCTGGCAGCCCACCTGCAGGGAAGCTTTGCGGGTAGTCTGATAGCGGGTAGTCTGGCAGCCCGCCTACCGAGACGCTCTGCGGGTAGTCCGAAAACCCACCGCCGATGTATGCCTGCTGTGCGTCGCCCGAGGAGAGTACCGACAGGTCCTGGCTCACATTGCTACCCCCCCCTCCGTAGCGCTCGCTCACATCCCGATAATGGTCGGTACTGGTATGTACGGCTCGCTCGCTGCTCACGTCGCTGCCACCGTAGGACTGCGGGGCGGCTGGAGGAGGGTAGTGTTGCGCTCCCCGTCCATTGCCGCGTCGCCGAGGATCGAGCATCGCTGGAGCAGGCGGCGCATCCCGGGATTCATCCAAGCGAGAAGACCGTACTGGAGAAGACTCTCTGCTGCGCAGGAAGGGCCCCAACGATGGAGGCTTTCGCCCCGCAGGGGAAGAGCGGTGCGGCGGCATGATGGGGTTTGTCCTCTGCGTCGCGCTCTCTAAAATAAAAGACCCCGTAAAAACTCCGAGCCCGCCTCGGCACGCAGGGTCATAACTGGTTGAGGAAAAAAAGTCTTTTGACAAGTTAATCCTGCAACCTCTCGAAGGGTTTAGGGGTGTTCGCGGTCGTCCCGTCGCCTCACGGGCCCAAGATTCTACGTGCAAGGACTTCGGAGCCCCCAGGCGATCAGCTGGACGCCAATAAGTCCTCCAGTGTGCAGAAGGCCGTTCTAAATCACAGCGAAGGGCATGTCACTGCCCGTGGGGGTGCGCCTGCAAGACGGGCGGGTCCTAATGCTGCGTTCGTCTACGAGTCAGAGCAGCAGCACGCCACTTACTGTCCCAGACGCGTCATATCTATACGGAGATGACATGATCCTGCATCAGTTGGCTCCCGGGGCCGGACAACCCGCTGCGGATGGTCAGTAGCGTGGGCGAGCCCCTCAGGCGCTCTGGGGAGCCACGGCCATTTAGTCGCATCGTGCATCGCCGACCTTCCGGGCGGCGGCGCACAAGCGACACAAAGGATAATCTCATGATTATTCTGGCATCGGCTCATGGCACAAAACGCTGCACGGGGCATCGTTCAAAGCGGTCGAAATTGCCACTCTCAAGGAGCGAGTGAAGCGACACTTCGCCTGCCACTGATTGATCTACCATTCAGATGGTATTTCAGTAACATGGAGCCGTGCGGCCAGCTCTGGACGACGAGAGGCGACTCGTTGTGTCCTTCCATCCGTGCGGGGGATCAACCAGAGTGTTGAGGTGTGAAAAATACACGCTGCCTAGACGTGTGCGCGCGTGCGTGCGCGGTCGTGAATGCCTCCTTCTGTGCATCGAAGGACCATGGCTCTATTGTGGGGTTCAGATCCACCGCATTCGCCTTACACTTGCAGCGGGGTGGGGCTTGGCGCATGTCGGAACTAGAAAACGACCCTCTTACAGTTGGAATCTCCACAGCAGCATGTAACTCTGTTACTACGGTCCTCATCTTCAACATCATGCGTGTACGAGTAGAGAAGTTCCTCGCCCTTGCAGATCGCACGCTTTGACACCAGTGCAATCTGCCATTTGCGGCGAACCATCGCGCCCAACTCACCAGTCAGCTTCACCTGAGCTTGCCCCAGCAAGAAATCTCGCCCTTGCGAAGTCCGCTCAAGCGAGCATGCGTGGCAGTGCTGTGGCGTGGGTGCGGCACCGGCGCCGCGCGCGCGAGAAGAGGGGGCAACCCGGAGAGGGACGATCGTCGAGGTGCGCTCCGGCCAGCCCGCGTGGGCCACGAAGCCGGTGGGCTCCAGATTCGCGGTGCTTCCGCAGCCATGATTGATAAAACGCGCTGCGCCCGAGTAGCGTGGAGAAAGTTGTCAGGGCCAGGGGCCGCGGAAGCAATGCGGCCTCGCGGGTGGAGCGGGGAGGGGCGGAGGCGGGAGTGCAAACCAGCGTTGCCGACCCTGGTGGCGTCTACGACCCAGCTCGGCCTGCTGCCCCTTTTCAGAGGAAGGTCAAAGACATAAGTGCCCTCCACCTCGTGGAGATATCTATCTTCCCGTTGCTTGATGTCAGTGCGCGAGACTAGCTCCCCGACGTACTCCATCACAGCCTTGTTCTCCGGAATGTCCTGCAGCGCCCGCACCCCCCATCCGCGCGCGGTGCCCGTGTCAAACACCTCCACCTTGAACGCCACACCCTTCGCCAGCTGGCCCTTCCACTGATCGTCCTTATCGCAAATGTCCTGTCGAGCCTGGGTCATCATTTCCTGCGCCTCGAGTTGCTTCTTCCGGCGCGACTTGTTGGAAATGTCAGCCGAGTCGACTGTGATAGCTACCTCACCGAACACCGAGTACTTGTCGAGTTGCACCGGCACCGCCTGAGGGTTCAGAGTTCAGGGTGTAGCCCACCGTATCTCGCTCCTCATGCCACGTGCAAGCACACCGCGCTGGCCAGGGGCCGGGTGCGGGTAGCGGACCATTTCATGCCACGGCTGCCGGCACACCACCCTGTCCTCCCACACGTACATCCCTGACGCGTCCTGCTTCGCCTGCCCCCGCAGCCGGCGCCTCGTACACGGCTCACGCATGACAGCGCCGGGGCGCCCCGATGCGTTGCTGAGCTGAGCTGCAGCTCAGCGACACACCAAGGGCAGAGAGGGGTGTAGCGGGATTTGGCGGTCCTGCCAACCTTACGAGGGATCGCAGAGTCCCTCAGTTCCGAGTCAAACTCATCGTGCTCGAGAGAGATCCCGCGCGTGCAGTGGCGGCTGCTGACGAGATACCTGCGTAACGTGGGCCTTGACGGTTTGCTGGTGCTACAGCCAACCGATGCAGCTAGCGTTCTCTCTCAGGGAGCAAGATCAATGGTATGTGAATTACAGCAGCATACCTTCGCAAGGTGCTCTGGTCCCACTCCTTGACAAGGCCGTCGTCGAAACGCACTTCGAACGGTCGCATGTTCAGGCGATTCACTCGCGTCACGGTTCCGTAGTGCGGGTCCTTTCCATGCCTGCCGGGCTCATCGCCTTCATTGCACTGGCCCAGTAGACAAAAGCCACCCAGGCAGAAAAGATTGGAGTTCCCAACCATTTCCTGACGGAAGCACACGCAGAGATCTCAGAGTGTACCGGGACCCTCACTACTGGAAGAGTCTCACCCAACAAACTTCTTGGCAACGCGGCGGCCAACGAGTTCTTCGAGGGTGTCAATTGCTGGCGTCTGAGCGCCACCCTCTCTCAACCGCGCGCTCGAGGGTCGCCTCTGCTCCCAGGCCCGGTCGATACTCTCCAACATCAATGTATGCTCCCCAACGTTCTGTGCGGCACTGCCCCCTTGCGCCCCACCACCTCGCGCGCCGCTACGGTGCCTCGTACGCACTTCCTCCCTCAACAGCTGCTCCGCCCGCCTCTCGTCGCTGTCGCTCCTCTCCAAGGCCCAACCTGCACCCTTTACCGCGCCAGCCGCTTGGCCTTCTTCAATCTCTATCATGTCAGGGACATCCCATACCGCCTCGAAGTTCAGCAGCGAGAGCTTCTTGGCCTCCTTCAGGCCCACAGATCGCACAATTTCCGAATCATAGTCCATTGCTGCCTCGAACTCGGTGCGGAAGCACTCGCCCTGCGTCAACCGCGCCTCTGTCGAGTGTGCGCAGGGCGCGCGGTGCAGAGGCGCGCGGTGCAGAGTGCGCGGCGAGGGGGACTGGTTGCAGAATGTGTGGCACGGGAGCGCATGGAGTGCAGGGTGTCCAGGCAGACCTGGAAAATTTCATCGCCCTTTCGAAAGTACACTTGCCAGGGCCTGTCGCGCCCTTCAGGGCCACGCTCTGCAAGAAGCTGACCGAGCAGGAGACGTACCCCCATCTTACGATCCTCGTCATCTTCCTCGCATATTTCTTTCTCCTCACCTCTGCCAAGAGCAGTGCGAGTCTTGTCCTTCTCCGACTCGCCTCGCTCACCTCGTTGCCATGCTACATTGCCCGGCAACGACAGCAGCTCTCCGGGCGGGAGTGGCTCGTCCATCGAGACCTTCTCAAGGGCGCGGTTGGCAGCTGCCAGGTCCCCAGGCGCGAGCCTCCCCATCCCAGAGTCTTGCAAGATGCTGCACACCTCCCGGCAGCTCTCGCCTGGCGAAGCACGCGTTTCGTAGCGATCGCGGAAAAACACGCGCGCGTCATCACTTGGGAGAAAAATGCGCAGAGGCGAAAAAGCGTTGGCCTCGAACTGCAATGTGTACTCCCCGGTCGCCGCGTCGTAATCACTGATACGCGTGCAACACCAGGACTCTCCAGGGCGTCGCGCACCACGGTTGTAAAGCACTCTGCTTCCCAGTTGGTACCTGTTTGCGCCGTGGTACGACAGCAGCGAGCTGTCTGGAGGCGAACCCTTGCCTCCAAGGCCTCGCGTGACATGCAGCGGAACGTGTACCCCGCCCGTAATGTTATGGTCCAGCTCCGTGGCCTGTGCAGCGTGTTTCTGTTCCCGCGCCGCGCCAGAAACCGCGGGCACAGGGCCTCGCTCGGGCTCAGGGCCTCGTTCTGGTAGTGGCAATCGCAGTTGCTTCCGTGCAACCTTGCGGACCCGGACACCCGCCTTGTTTTCGGGTTGAGAGCCTTCGAGCGACAGTTGGCCATGCGCAGTTGGATCCACCGGTCGCTGCATCTGAGTCTGCTCGAGTTGGTTCTGGCTGTCGCTTGCGATGCTTGGAGCAGTAGAATACAGAGAGGGGCCTGGCGAGGCGTTAGTGACGGACTCAACCGTGGTCGTACAGACCTTCCTTCTCAGTGGCTGCAAGGATGCTCCCGTTGGAAGCGTGCTCTCGGACCCACAGTTTCCCGAAGAAAGGCTTTCAGCGCGCTTTCGCTTCATCTCGCTGCCACCTAAAACGCACTCAGAAGCTGAACCTGAGTCCACCTCCAATACATGACCCGCAGAAGACGCTGATGAACCTCCTTTCCAACTTTTCTGCTGCTTGCCAGCGACAGGTCCCTGCATATCCGACCGCGTTGCTGTTGAAGCCATTTTGTTCTCAGTATTTGCGTCTGCTCCTTCCATCGGATCAGCACGTGTGCCTTTGCTTGTGCCTTGCTGCATCGCTACAGGCGTTTGGGCACCATTCTTGCTTTCCAGCGGCTTTGAGTCACCTTGCGCAACCACCGACCCCTCCTGCCTGGTCACTGCCTCCTCCGCTCCTGACCTAGTTCTCGTCGATGGGTCTGAGAAAGCGCATGACAAGTGCGACCTCAGAGCTGCATCGTCTTGCCCTACGACAGCGTCTGGCGCGGACACCAGGGGAGATACCGTCGTCGCGCCTGAGCCACTGCATACTCGCCACGTGAGTGGAATAGCCAGACAGGCATGAACGTTGGCACAGTAGGCACGGTGGGCGCGGACAAAGGGTTGCAGGGCGGCGCGCCTTTCTCGAGTGAGGGAGTACAAGAGCTCGAGCGTGTCGCTGCCGCTGGCAAGGTCGTCGAGCAGGAGCTCAGGTGCGAGAGCTTTGACCGGGGGTGCATGCGAGCGGTACAGAACGAAGGTTGCGCCCGGCAGCGTTACACCTTTGGATCTGCCAAAGGTGGAATCAGCGACAATCCCAAGGGGAGCCCGTCGCTGCACAGCAAAGACTTCAGGGCCAAGCGGAATGTGTGAGAGCGAGGGGGCATTGCCGGAGGGCCCTGAGGAGGCTATCTCCAAAGCAGCGGCGTACAAGCGCCACGGCGTTTGCGACGCTGTGCGTCCTCAACGCTTTCGTCCTGATGCCGCCATCGACCGCATCGACGTTATTCAAGGCTGTCACGGCTGTCCTGCTGACGAGCGCTGCAATCTCCGGAGTGGCGGGCCTCATAATCAGGTGCAAATCGGCGCTGGTAGCAGTAGCTGTGACGCTTGATACCAGCTGCTGGCCTGGAGAGTGCGCGGGCTGTCTGAAGTCTTGAAGCACTCTTTCAAAGATGCGTGTCTCCTCATCCTCGCTCAGTCCACCATCTCTGAAAAACTCGCGAATATTTCCCACAGCTCCGGCGTGCCGCGCGGAATCCCATACCCGACCCGCTAGCACGCCATATACCTGTCCGATTTCGGTTTTCGGCGTCTCAGAGAAAGCTACCTGAGCTGCCCTTGCGCAATCGCAACTGTGATCCCACCCCCCAGAGGTCGTCAAATTGTGCGCAACGAGGAGCGCGCGTGGCAAGACCTTCTTGGTCGGAATAATGCGACTCAATTGCAAAGATTGCGCGCAAAATCTGCGCAGCGACAGCGAATTTCATGGACGCTGTGCGCATGCGCAAGCGTCGAGCTGAAAGCACATTGCCCAACGGTACCTGCGGCGGTTCAACATCGGACGGATGCGCTTAAGCAGCACCGCAAGGTAGCACGCCTGAACATCCTCTTCTGTTTGCCAGCCGCCCTGGAGCTGATTGTGGAGCGTCACGACACTCTCAGGGCCGTGCTCCTTCAGCGAATTGAACAGCAGGTCAAGATCCGCCGAACTCCACCTGTCAATGTCGCATCTGCAGAGAGCGCAGATACGTGTCTCATAGGAATAAATTTTGCCTGGCTTCATGGCGGACCGCTGCATAGAGCGCCAACAGAATCACCGCAGCAATCGATTAGTTCCATCCGAGCCCTGACTCATCGGCTCCGCGAACAAAACATGGTTGAGGCAAACCTGTCCAGCAGACATATCGGCAGAGGGAGGCTCGACGCGACATCGAATTTGTTCTCATGGATAGGGACCGCATCTGCTTCCATTGTCCCCTTCCCCGCCCCTTCCCGCTTGTTGAGGAGGAGGGGGTTTCCAGCCCGCCGCACACAAGCCGTAAAGCACAAACTGTACCAAACACAAATTCTGCACCCGATTTGACAAGAAGTCTTGCCTGTTCAAAAACATGGAGGAGCCCGCTAGCCCTCGCACGCGGCCGTCGACGCCGCCAGGAACTTCTGGGCCGTCTCGTCCTAGTGCTCATAGACGCGTGGTTCAGCATTCATCGTCCGAGATTGACGGGGCCGAGGAAGAGTTTGATGTGCCTCAACTGGAGCGACAGAAGAGCAAGCTTGCCTCTGGGGGTGCCCGGACGGTCAGCTCGATGGTGGTTTGGCTACTGGGCCGATTTGGGTGTGCGCCAGGATCAGGAACCCTGATCGGAATGGCGATTTACGCGGTAGTTCTGTATTGCTTCCTGCTCGTCGCGGCACATGTATCCTTTGCGACGCTCTCGCTAATTTTTTCTCACAAGGTCCACGCCCGAAGTGCCGCGGTGCCTCACCGCAGAAGGAGAATCAGCGATGGCCTTGGCACTTCTACCCAGCGAGGTATTTTTATCCCCTGTAAAAGCCTGACGCTGACTCCGCATGGCCGTTCTGGTAGATCCTGACGATTCTGCTCGTCGCCGCTGCTGGCTTTGTCTATTATCGGTGCTTGGCGCCGGACGAATCAAAAGCCGCCCTCGGTGATGGCCATGGCCTAACATTTCCCCCTAGTGGTCTAAACCTTGTTCCTCCCAAATGATCTTGAGAGAACGCACGCGCTCAGCCCAACCAGTGGTTGCGTTCGGGGGAGCATTGGGCGTGGCAACACTTGGTCTGGTAGTGACATGGGGCACCCTGTGATCGCAGCGGGCCGCGCGGCAAGCATTCTGGTCGGAGTTCTTGTGGCTTTGCGCAGCATCCTCGAAGCGTCGCAGGATCTTCTGCAAAAGGCTTCGGCGAGTTCAGCCGGGGTGTCGAAAGAGCGGCCGCCCGCTTCCGCTGTACAGCAGCGGTCCGCGAAGGAGCGGCGATCCGCTCAGATGGACACGGCGCAGGGATGGGCGGCTGACGCTGGCCACGCTGAAGTAAATGCGAGTGTGAGGCATGATCTTCGGTGCAAACAAGAACCGGATTGTCTCGCAGCTGGCGCCGACCCGCTCTTTGTACCGCGCGGGCCGCGCGGCGTAGACGACGCAGGGCGCCATCGGCTTTCGTGACTGAGGAAAACCCAACCCAACAGCAATAGGATGGACAATGATTGAATCCAGTAAATATCAAATGTCAAGATGTCAAGACACCAGCAGCAGACGCACCAATCTCACACCATCATGTACTGCCCGCCTGCACGCGGCGCAACTCTGGAGCATGACAGTCTTGCTGGCTACCGAGAAGGAGCTGCCGCCCCAGACTGGGCCGGGGCCTGCGGCAAGCCTGCGCCGGGGGTGGCGCTTGGCGACGGAGCTTCTAGACGTGCCGCCTTCGCCGCCACTGGAGGGGCAGCAGCGAGCCGAGGCGGCCGCGAGCGGTCGGGCGGGCCGCCTTGCCCCTCGCGGTCCTTGGCCAGCGCCCTGGCGCGCGCGGCCTGCGCACTAGCCGCGAGGCGCTCTTGGCGCACGAGATCTTCTGTGAGGTGCCAGTTCCGGACGGTGGGATGCGCCGCCACCTCTGCGTCGCTCAGCCCGCGCGCGAGCAGCACCTCGATCTCCGCGCTCGCCTGCCGCCGCACACTCCCCGCGCTGAGCGCCCAGGACTGCTTCGCTGCCCCGCCGCGGAGCGCGTGTGGGCCCGGGCGGGGTCAGCATGCGCAGAAGGCGCGGGGAGGACCTCGGGGGGCAGCTCCTTGGTGGACTTGGGCTTGCAGCTCTTGATGAGCTTGGGGATCACGTGGTCGCAGTCGTTGAGGAGGCCGTTGAGCACGTAACGGTCGGAGCTGAAGTCCGTCTGGATGAGATAGGCATCGACGCCCTCGGGCGGCGCGGCAGGACGTGCCGAGAGAGCCGGCTCTGAGCGATGGACCCAGGTTGCCACAAAGGCCGGGGCAGCGACAAGGAGAGAGGCAAGGAAGCCGGCGGCCAGGAGGCTCTCGACCTGACGCACGCGCACGTCCTTGAGCCCGAAGCGCGCCTCGACCAAGCGGCGGAACTTGTCTTCAGCCGTGTAGACCGTCACCTCCTGCTTCTCCAACGCCGGTGAGATGCGCTCCAGCTCTTCCACACGGCTCCACTCATGCGGCGGCTGCACCGGCGCAGCCTCGGCCTCGCCATCGTCCTGCAGGTCTTGCAGCTCCCACTCGAGCACCCGGATGCCGGTTCCCGGGTCGCGCTGGTACCGATCATTGAACCACGCCTTGAACGCAACCACGTCCTCTGCAGACCGCCGCGTCACCCACTGCTCCAGCTGCACGCGGTCCTCCGCCTCGACTGCGTCGGGGTACCCGTCGAAAATGGAGGTGTTGCCCGTCCCTGCGCTCTCCTCGCCGTCCTGTCGCAGCTCGTCCTTTGCCCACGCGGGCGCGGCCTTGAAGGGCGACCACAGCTGCTCATTGAAGTCCTCCCCGTACCGCGACATGAGGTCTGTCAGCAATTGCTCATCCGCCGCGCGGCCAGAGTGCAGCCTGAAGCTCTCCGCGTCCCCAGAGCCGCCCACCAGCTTGTCCGCCAGCGCGCTGCGTGACATGAGGATCTTGCCAACCTCACCAACGCGCACGGTCGACCATTCGGGCTCCTTGCCGACGTGCTGCGTAGGAGGACACATGCGGGGCGAGGCAGGTCAGCACAGGGCTCGATCGCAAAAGCTCGCGGGGCGGGCGGTTTGGGCGCGCACCGTGGTGCCCCTTCCGAGTGCTTCCGAGGGCTTTTTCGGCACGCCGGAGCCTTCCTGCACCGCCACACGCAGCTCACGCGCGCCTAGGGCCTCGCCTACGCGGCCAAAGATCTGTGGCCGGCTGCCGCTTCGAGTATCGGCGCGGGCGGCCAGGACCACGAGCTCCCCCGCGGCGAACTGGTGCCCCGGCGCGAAGGAGAACTGCACACCCTCCCGCCAGTCGTCGGGGACGCGCGCACCGACCCGGAGCACCTTGTCAAGCGACTCACGGCCCTTGCGCAGGCGCTGGCGCTCGAGCCACTTCATGACGCGCTTGAGATCGTCTTCGGACCGCTGCTCAATCATCAGGCGCAGCACCTCCAAGCGCTGCTCCACCTTCTCCAGCTTCGCTTCCTTCATGCGCGGCGAAACCTCCCATCCCTTCTTGTTTCTGACTTCAGCAAGGTTCAGCTCCATCTTGGCCCACGCCTTGAGCAGGGCAACGCTTTTGGGTGCGCTCTCCACGCCGCGCTTGAAGAGCGAGCGCGCCGTGGAGAAGTTGCCCGCACCTTCCTCCATCCGCGCCCAGGCGTGAAGGATCGGCGCGTGACCAGCGTCCAGTTCGCTGCCACGCGCAAAGAGCGCGCGTGCAGCCTCGACGTTGCCCCGGCGCGCCTGCATGAGGCCGTACGCCTGCAGCGTGGGCACCGACCCAGGGTCGGCGGCCATCGCCTCCTCGAAGCACCACGCCGCGTCCTCCTCCCGCCCCAGCTTCTCTAGTGCCACCCCACGCGCCTGCCAGCTCTGCACGTGCCGTCGGTCGAGCTCTGTCGCGCGCTTCAGCAGCGGAAGTGCGGCCTCATAGTCTCCAAGGCGCGACTCTAGCACGCCGCGCGCCGACCAGAGGTAGACGTTGCGCGGGTCCACTTGGGTACCTTGCCGCAGCAGCTCGCGCGCGGCCGCGGGGTTTTCCTGCTGCTGCTCGAGCAGCGCAAGGGACTGATAGAGCATGCCGTCAGCGGGGTCCTGCTCCAGCGCGTACCGCAAGAGGTGCCGCGCCTCTTCCGGGTGCTCCGCCCGCATTTCCGTCACCGCCCACGCGTGCATCAGCTGCGTGTTGTGCGGAAGGGCGCGCAGCCCCCGCGCAAACACCCGGCGCGCGTCTGCTAAATTGCCGAGCCGCGCTTCCATGCGCCCCCACTGTAGGTACAGCCTGCCATCTGGCGCCGCACCCTGTTCTCCGCCATCTGCCAGTCCCGAGTAGATTCGCCGAGCGGCGTCGAACGAGCGCTTCTTCTCGTGCCCCACAGCCGTCGCGTAGAGCGACTGGCCCAGAAGCTCGGACCTCGGCACTCTGCCTCCTTCTCTGCGTGGATCCCTGCCTCCTGCACTCGTGGCTCGGACCTTTCTGCGACCCTCACCTGGCTTGCCCGCTGCGGACATTGCCTCGCTCGCTCGCGCGCCTCTCCCGTACTCTGAATCAGGTTGCTCAATCTCCCGCACTTTCTTGAGCGACACGGCCTGCACATCGTCCTCAAAGCCACCAGCGCGACCCTTGCGGGAGCTCCGCTTCGCCTCGAGCGCGACCAACAGTCGGCCGGGACGAAGCTTGCAACAGTCAGCTTGCACGGCTTCTCGACCCGGCGAGACAGTCCAGCAAGATCGCCTTGCACACCTCGGGTGAGGCCTTGTCTTCACATTGAGTGCTGGGAAGAGCGTGAATGCAGTTCGTCCCGACGCTACTACCAGCCCCTGTTCTGCTCCCCAGCTCCACACCAACGGAGAACAACTGACCCGAGCAGCGCCGGCTCCAACACTCCGGGCCGTCAGTGCTACCTGAAATGCCAGCAAGAAGCAAACCTCCCACCGTATGTACGCCGACACCCTCATTTGGTCTCCAATGTTCCCTCCGCTAGGTATTCTATCACCGCACGGGAAAGACAACCCGGTCGGATTTTTCGTGACGCACCACTTGCACCACAGCCACCCGCCCCTCGCCCCGCCTACCGTTCACGAGGATCTGCTCTCACCTGACCAGGCCCGAGACAGCTGCAGACGATGCATCCACGCGCCTTTGTACCCCGTACAGTCTGGGGCCCCGCCCCGAACGAATCGCCCCCGCAACAGAGGTGGGCTACTCTGGTAGCTCGATTCCTGACTTCGAACACTCAAGAGACCAACCAGTTTTAGGTTTTTATGTTTTCCAAACCACGTCCCTTCGCGTAGGGCTCAATTTTCGGGCCAACAGCTCCAAAGGCTCTTTTTGAAAGCGAGCGTAAACGCAAACCCGCGAAACGCAAACCCCGGTCTGCACGGTGAGCTCTCCTGGCCCGGGCGCGCCTTGCGCTTTGACCGTCCCACCTCCCTGTGCTTCTGTCCCTGGGAGACGACCGCGCACCTCGATTGTGAGCGCTCTGCGCATTTCCGTCCATGAAAATCGGCCCCTGTGCGGGAGTCTGCGAGGCCCACGCCGCAACGCACACAGCCAGCCATGGGAGGACGGCAGGGGCCGCGGAGGCGCAATGTCCACAGACTTGGTGAATGCGCACTCTTACCAAATAGAATTGATGCTGATGTGCGCGGGGTTCTTCTGCAGGCAGGATGAATCAGGAGGCGATGGCGCAGGCGCGCCTTGAGGCGCACCTCATGAACATCGCGAAAACCGTCGAGGACCAGATCGACGCTGAGAACAAGCGCATGGACGAGCTTGATGAGGACGACTTGGACCGCATTCGTCAAAAGCGTATCGAGCACATGAAGAAAGAAAACGAGAAGAAGCAGGAGCTGCGCCGCAAGGGGCACGGGCAATACCAGGAAATCAATTCGGAGCAGGAGTTCTTCGACGTCTCAAAGCAGAGCGAGTTGGTAGTCTGTCACTTTTACCGCACAGCAACACCGCGCTGCCAAATTGTGGATAAGCACTTCAATATTCTCGCGGCAAAACACGTTGAGTGCCGCTTTGTGAAACTCAACGCAGAAAAGTGCCCCTTCCTCGTGCAGCGCCTTCTCGTGGTGGTGCTTCCAAGTATCGCGTTGATCCGCCAGGGCAAGATCGCAGACTGGCTTGTGGGTTTCGACGACCTCGGCGGGCAGGACGACTTTGAGACGTCGACGATGGAGTGGCGGCTGGCGTGCCAAGGGATGGTGCAGGTGGACTACGACGTGCACGACGGACCGCCGACGGGGCGCTCCCTCGGCCCTCGCGGACACGCCAAGGGCGCGGGCACCCGCAGCGGAATTTGGCAGCGGCACGAGGACTCGGATGAAGACGGCGGGGACTTGTCGGACTAGCACGCCAGAGAGTAATTTCCTACAATTACTGTTGATGACGAGTCGGGTAGCTGAGGGACGAAGGGGAAAGCAGCGGGTAGCGGGACTTTACATGAAGACTGCACATGTGATTTGGCGTGTGCATCACGTGGGACTTTCGCCGGGCTCTAACTGCGCGGGAAAATGAGGGGCCGAGAGCTTGGTCTCCTTCTCCTTGCCAACCACAGCGAACTTGCCCCCCTGCCGCGCGCGAGCGGCGCAAACGCAAACCCCGGCGGGTCAGCGACGGCCACTGCCTGCCCCTGGGCGCGGCCGGGGACCCAGACACCCCGTGGATGCGCGCGGGGCGAGGGAGGAGGAAGGACGCACGGAGGAGGGCAGGCAACGGCAGCGGAGGCGCCCCGGGAGCCGGAGGGGAGGGACCTTGTGCTCGGGCCAGAGGGTTCTTTGAGGGGCAACGCCGCGCGCCCGGCCGCTCGCCTGTGCGCCGGACCCTGCGCGATCCCGCCCCGCGGCGCGCGCGCCCGCAGGGGCTGGGACAGCGCGCGCGGTGCCGCCGCCCGGGTGGGGCTTGCGGCCGGCGTTGCACCTCGCCTGCGCGATGGCGTCCTCGTTGCCCTCCTCGATGCAGCGGAGGATCCACGACATGTGCCCGGCCTGCTTGGCCTGCTCCCGCTTGTCCTGCTCCGCCAGTGCAGGCGAAGTCTCCTCCTCCCACGCGCGGAACAGGGACGTCTCGTACTTGAGGCTCTTCGGGTCGAGCGGCGGCACCTTTTCTGCAAAGGGCCGCGTGGCCTGCGCCTGCTCCCTTTCTAGCCTTTCCAGCTCTTCCTCCTCTGCCTTCCTCGCCAGCAGGCTCCGCTGCGACCCGCTTTTGGCAAGCGTGGCCACACCGCGCCCCAGCTTGGTTGCAGCAAGGTTCCACACGCGGATGGAGTGGTCCCACCTGCGCGCAGTTGGATGGCCCTTTGAGACTCAGGGGACCACAGAGCACACGAGGGGGCCAAGTCGCTGGGGCAGGATGTGGACATGCGGAGGCGGCGCTGGGGGGCGCGCACCCCGCAGTCATGAGCTGGCCCTTCTCGGGGATGAGCACCATCGCCCGCACCTGATCTTGATGCCCCACAAACACCTGCGCCCGACCAGCATGCTCTAAGCATCGCGCTTGCAAGTCGCCCTTCCCTCTGCACGAGTTGCTGGACGCGCCTTGAGAAGCACTTCGCGGAGAAGATCGAGAATGACTACGGACAAGTCGGTTAGGCCGGCGGCGACGGAGCCGTCTGCCTCAACCACTTCCAGCGCCGTGAAGCGGTCCGTGTTGAGCTTCATCATGATCGCCTCGTCCTCGCCGACACCATCGGGCTCGCCCTCTTCGCCCCGCGCACGTCGCTCGACCCCGCCCTTGGTCAGAGGGCGCCCATCTGTGGGGTGCCACATCCGCAGCGTGCTGTCGTCTGCGCCAGTCACCCATGCCGCGTAGAAAGGACTCCATCTCACCTTGCTAATCTCCGCAGTGTGTCCCTCCATGCCGCAAATCATCTCGCATGGATCATACGCCCAGACTCGCGCCAGACCGTCCGACCCACACGTCGCAAAGGTCCCGTCATCAGGGTTCGCTGCGACGTCGTTAATTGTTGCCGAGTGCGCATCTTCGATCACGCGCCACAGAGTTCCGGTGTTGCCATCCCAGATCCGCACCGCCTGGTCCTGCGCCACACTCACCACATAGTGGTACAGAACACACATGCCCGTGACGCGCCCGTCGTGCCCTTCCATGACAAAACGGCATACCTCACCAACGTCCGCCGCGGCCTCTGCCACCATGGCATCGTCAAGCGCCCACCCCCGGATCGTCCCGTCGTCCCCGCCCGTGAAGGCAACTGTGCCCTCTTCATTCACCGCTCCGCAACAGACTCCCCCGAAGTGCCCATGAAAGATGTCTTTGAGAGCATACAGCTGCGGATAAAGTGGGGTCGGGCAATGCCAGCGCCTGACACTTGAGTCGGCCCCGGCGCTGATCAGCTCCGGATTGATCCCGGGTGTCCGCAACAGCAGCTCAATCCAATCAGAATGTCCGCGCACCACAGCAATGCTCTCCTGCGGGTCAAAGCGCCAAGTCACCAGCACCTGTTGCTGCGAGATGGTCACGAGCTCCTTAGTCTCCATGCTTGCGACGACCTGCTTGGGGAAGTCGCCCTCTGCCAGCTTTTCGAGGTTCGGTGCCGGGAGGAATGCAGACAGGTCCGTCCCGGTACGCGTGTCGAACACACGCGGTGCCTTGAAGCCTTCGACACAGACCCAGAGCGCGTTGGAGCAGGGTACGTAGGCGATCGAATGAATAGTTGAAGAGAAGTTGAGCGTATGCAACGGGATAAATTGGGCGTGCGCGGTCAGCGAATCGTGATTCCACGTCTTGACGACCATGTCATACCCACCTGTGATCAGCTGATTCGCCACCGCGTTGTAGGACGCGCACGTGATCGCTGATTTGTGGCATCGCGCCTTGGCACGGGCCCCGCTCACCGACATAACGACCAGCCTGTTCCCGCGCATCCCGTCAATGCGCTCGCACGCGCACGGCCCTTCCCCTCGGAGCCGGCTTGGAGGGCAACGCTTTACAGAGGCCAAGACGCGCACCTGTCCTCGACGTTCAGCTCGAATGCGCAGATGAAACCGTCATAGCCGCACGAGAACACGCGCCCGAGTGGCTTTGGTGTGCACACAATTTGGGACACGAAGTCAGAATGCTCCTCGAAGCTGGCCAAAGGCTGCCAAACCACGGTGCTGTCAATAAAGCGATGTTGCTTGGTGTGGGCGCCAGATTCGCAATCAGCTAGCTGGGACGCTGCCAGGTTCTCACAGAGAGTGTCCACTCTTCCTTGATTTGCTCCAGCTTCATCACAAGCATCTTCTGCTTGCCACCGATGACCAGGAAGTCGCACTGCGCCGAGTAGCACGACGAGTATAACGCGCAAGGGAACTTGGCCTTCGCAACCTTGTCCCCCTTAACATTCCACACCTGCTCCGTGCGGAAACTATCATGTTTAGCCACGTGGCGCAGGAAGGTCTTCGAGGAGGGGCCGCTGTCCACGAGATGCTTCACCGCCTGTAAAGTCTGGGCTCATGACATTGCCGAGTCAAGGGGATAACCGCCATCGTGTGATCCAGTGAAGTCGAAACAAGCATGCGAACATGCGACAGCCAGGTAAGAGCCGTGGTACTCCCAGTATGCGCTTCAAAAGATCGTGTCATGTGGCCGTCGTCAAGTGACCACACATTTATATGGCTGGAGTCCCCAGCCGAGAACATCTCCCTCCTCTCGATCGCGAGCGCTAGCGCCCCGACTGGATGCTTGTGATTCAAGGTTTGGATAGCGTGCGGTCGCAGAGCCATTCTGACTGTGCGTTTTCGGACACCACAGGAGACGCTCTAATGCTTGGTCATACCGCTTTTCAGGCCTGCCAGAGTGCTTCGATCGATGTCACCACTGCCCAGAAAATTTCGCCAGCCAGCAATTAGTGTAGCGCCTGAAACATCCAAACAGACACAGAGTTCTCACCACAGAACCTCACTGTCCACAAATTAGCAGCCCGTGCTTTGCTGCGTGGCCACGCAGCGTGGCTGCAAGCGCATCCCGAGCCGATGTCGGAACCTACTCTGTAAAGCGTTGCCCTTCTAAAAGTGTATTATTATTATTTTATTGGAGATACCTCTGCTGCAGCCGGCTCGTTCGAAATGGCTCCTGAGATGCCCTCCCCAGGCGAGCGCAAGATCGCGCTCAAGCGCGGAATGCCGGGCCAGCCTCCCGGTCCTGATGGACTTCTTGGTGTCGGTGTGTCTTTCGTTCCTGCTTCCGACGGCGTTCGTCACGTTGTGATTAGCGTGTCGGAGGCGGGTTCCGCTTTCGCCTCTGGCAAGGCGCGGTCCCCTTCCAAAACCGATACCACGAGGCGTCGCACTCCTTATCTCCGCACACATGCCGTGCAATGCAACCTTGTGCTCACCTCTTTCAGACTGGGCCGTGGATTCCAAGCCCCATTGCATGTCTGCAACCGCTGCGCGGTATTTCTGGCGCTGTAAGGCTTTGCACCCGCCCGCTCAACTCGAATCTGAGGCGGCGTGCTCCATTTTTTGCAGGTTTTCGTTGGAGATGTGATTATATCTGTCAATGGCGTTGTGACCGCGAACATGGCGGTCCCAGAGGTGGTCAAATTGATGAAGGGCGCACCTGGTTCGGAGGTGCGCCCAATTTCCTTGCTGTGTTTGAGTCGTTGCGAATCATGGGCCCAGGATTGGGCAAGGGTCCCTCTGCAGCCTTTTTTTTTCTCACAGTCAAGAAACAGAACAGTCCTTGGCAGGCCATAGTTCTGAACTCCCGATTCTCCTTTTCCCGCACGCGCTGGGCCCCATGCACGAGAAACCGCAGCAAAATCGGTGAACCCAGACTGGAGTCCGGTAACGGTGAGTCGGTGGTGGTAGGTGGCGCTGGTGCTTGACCACGTTGGCCAGGAAGCGTTTCCGACTCCCGCGCAACAGGCAACCATGAGCAAGCAGCTCAAGAAAAGTGAGACGTTGGTCACTGACAAACCGGGACACATTTCCCCGGCGGCGACGAAAGTGCCCGCCCCGGAAGCGACGAAAGTGCCCGCGCCCGCCTCCCAAACGCCGCCTGCAGCAGCCGATCCTGTGTCGCCAGCTGCGGCGGAGACGACAGAGCTCAATGGGTACCACACGAAGGCGTGGCCAGACGGCAAGTCGTACCAGGGCAACTTCCTCAAAGGCATGCGGCATGGCAAGGGTGTGATCAAGTACCCTGACGGAGCCATGTACGACGGTGAATGGAAAGACGACCTGCGTGATGGCTATGGCAAGTACATCTACGCCGATGGCACTTCGTTCCAGGGCGAGTGGAAGCGTGGCTGCCGGCACGGCAAGGGAATCTGTGTCTACTCGGACGGCAACACCTACGAAGGCGATTGGGTCGACTCGGTGCCACACGGGCAGGGCAAATGCTCTTTTGCGCAAGGCGGCGTGTACGCGGGCTCGTTCGAGCAAGGGAAGATGCACGGCTTCGGAACGCTTCGCGCTTCGGATGGCTCCATCCTCTTTCAGGGCGAGTGGAAGGATGGCGAGACCGTTCAGCCCCCAGCACCACCGGCCGCTGCGGCTTCTGCGGCCCTTCCGCGTGCGCCGGGACCTCAGGGGAGCACGGACTACACCGACCCACTCGTCAACAAGCCGCAGGGTGCCTACATCCCGCCAAGCGCGCAGTCGGTGCCACACTCGACCTCGCTGGGTGGAAAGCGGTGCGGCGTTGGATTGAAGTTGGGCAAGTCAAGCGGAGGTGAGGTGATCGTCGAAAAGATCCAGCTGGGAAGTGCAGCAGGGATGGACGGAACGCTACAGATAGGTGATGTGATCACGAGCATTGACGGTGTACCGATCTCTTCGATTGAGCAGGCCCGAGAGCTCTCCCAGGGCGTCGAGGGTACGACCGTCCGCATCGAGGTCTCGCGTGGCGGCATGGGCCGCGAAACAGCTATTCTCCAGCGCCGTTCCCTAAACGTACGCTCGCGCTCGCTATATGCCACGACCCTTCCATTGGACCCTATGTATGCACTGCTACCGTCTTGAGCTCCCCCTGCACTGAATCCCGCTCATTTGTGCGACGGGTTTGTAGTCCTCAGATGCGCGGGCGTCGCTGCGCATGTCGTCGTCCATGCCGAGCTCCAACATCTCGGCTGGAAGCCGGCAGATGCAGACGCAAAATGGCCGCCCTCGTTCAGGCGACGACAACTGCAAGGTGCAATAGTGGACTTGCCATCACGATTTGGTGATGCGTCGTATCACAAGCTGGATAAGCAGCTCTTCACGTTGAAGCGGGGAGATGCAATCATCCTATTTCTTCAAATGCACTCATGACTCCGTACTCTCACAGCTGCGGCAAGGGATGACGCGCTATTTTACAGTAAACTCGTGTGCACGAATGGGCCTCATGAGCACGTACTGGAAACTGCAGCGCTCTGCGGCTGCGTGTTGGTGTTCTTGTGATCTGCTGTGCAATGTGCTCCACAAGTCCCTCATCTCAGTCGTCATTTCCAGAAGTCGTGGAAGGGATTGTTCGACTTCTGTGTGCTTGGAGACCTTGGTCCATGCCGGATGCTCTCGGCAAGTCCATCAATGGTTGCAGCTGGTGCTTGGCTGATGGCTTCGCCGACCTGCAGCACCCCTTCATGTGAACGACCAGGCCCCGGGCAGCTCGTTGGTGGCAATGCATTCCGCGGGGCCCTCTCTCGCAGCGTCCCCATAAGTACCTCTCTCGCAGCGTCAAGATTCCTCTCAAAGGATTCTCGGCTGAACGAATCGCTGGTGATGCCCATCAAAGGAAGCGGCGACACCTGATGAAGAATACATTTCTAATCTAGTCTTTCTCATGGACCAGGAGTGGGTTCAATGCTATCCGATGAATTTGCAAGCAAGCTACGCTCCACACCTTGTGATCGATGACGTGCTTGCACTGCTCGGCAAGCTGGTCACCCCCATTCTTGACATTCTCTGAGAGCTGCTCGAACATCTCCCCGAAGTCCTGTTCCCACCATGGCACCTTCTGTTTCATGTCGCTGTGTAGGTCGTCGTGGTATGTCCTTGGCTCCTCCATTGCCAGCTGCAGATGCCCACTCAAGAGATCAGGTTATGGACCTGAACCCGAAACCAGTTCTCAGGAACGTTCAGCGGCTGAACTTCAGCCAACATGTCAACTTTTTCGCAGATGCACTTTTGTCACACCTAAACCCACTTTAGGTCTGACACCTTTTGCAGCGACCGACAAAAGGATTTTCCAACTCAATCAGAGATGATGCGGTCTGCGCTTCTCTTCGCCATGGCTGCCGCCGCCTCGGCTTTCACTGGCCCGACCCTCCCTGGAGCTATGCAGCTCCGCGGCAACAAGGCTGGTGAGTCATCACGCGCCCTTCAACCCACACAGACTGCATCAGCGGGAACAAGATCTCTCGGGGCCGATTAGGATCCCGTGGATGGCTGGGCGAGGCTCCAAGTGGGTGTCCGGGGGGGGTGCGTGGTTTCGGCCTGTCTGGCGAATTATGCCTGAAAGATGCATGCTGTGGACACTGGGACCTGTAATGCGCCTTTGCAATATTTCGCGCATGGTCTGCCTGGAACGAGCGGGCAGGTTCGTTTAGGTGAGGATTTGAGCGGGATGCGGTTACTACGGATGCGCTGTAGGAACGTGCAGCACACAGTGCCCTGCCGCACCTCCCGATTTACATGTGGGATGCGCAATAGCTGGCGAGTTGCAGGAGGCGGAAACAGAGAGCAGTGCTGTTCTGCTACCACCGCGCCGTATCCCGACGTGGTGCAGCATGTGTTCGCTGTTTTTCGTTCTGTCAGCGGGTTTGCATGTGTCTCAGAAGTAGGTCCACTGTACTGGTCAGCAAGATCAGTGCAGAGGGCCCACCTCTTCCTCGTGTCGCAAACATTCTGTTCTGGTCGCTCACTCCCCTCATGCTTGGCAGCCGTTTCGATGGCCATGCAGAAGCCGACTGTCGCTGACGTCAAGAAGGCCATCGCCCCTGCCATCGCCGTCGCCAACGCTGTCATCGCCGCCCCGGCCTTCGCTGAGGGCACTGGCGAGGTCGATCCCACGCTCATCTCGTTCCACAGCGTGCGCGCACCCTGGGTGCGCGGAGGCCCGGAGCACGGAGGCCTTGTGCCCTAGGTCCACATTGCGGTACGCACTGTGTGCATTAAGTCGAGTGTTTGGACATGCTGCAACTTCGCGACCTTATCGCAGTGATGCGGCATGAGCTTACGGGCTGATCTCGTTAGCGCACTTCTTGCGCTGTCCCGAGGCGCACGAATCGGCAGAGTGGCAATCGGTTTTGCTTAGACAGCGCGGATCGCCTGTCATGTGTTGCTCAATCGATGGTGATTTGTGGGCAGGCGTTCGGCATCGACGATGGCCGTCTCATCCTGCCGCTCGTCCTGATCCCCGTACTCATCGGTGTCGCCTACGGCGGCTTCTCGGGCACCCAGGACAACGAAGACTTCTTCGACACCTATGACCAGCGCCGCAAGTAAATGGGATAGTGGTGAGGGGCTTGGATCCCAAGGGGTCTGAGAAACAGTGATGTTTTTGAGGTAAATGAACTATCTCTGAATGTCACGAATGGGCTGGCGCCCCCTGACCGTATCTGTGAAAACCTGTCATGCTTGTTGCACCTGATGTTCGCAAATACGCTGCTAAGAGATAAGCAGTGTCGCAAGGCAAAAGCTCCTTTGAAATCAGTGATGCTTCACTGTTCGCGGCGGCCGCGCCACCAAAGCTAGTGCGTGAACCGAGCATGCAACGCCGCCCCCCTCTCGTCACGCGTGGCTCGGATCTGCATTGAAGAGATACTCGGCGAGGTAGTCGATCGGGTCGTCCGGGCGGACCTGGGCGACCTCCTGCAGCCCCTTGGTGAGGGTCGGCAGCACATTCTCCATGAGGTACGTGCGCATCGGCTTCGAGCGGAGCAGGAGCGCTTGCCGCTCCTCCTCTCGCAGCCGCGCCAGGTTTTCCGCATCTTTGGCCGCCTTGGCCTCTCGCTCCGCACGCGATGCATCTTCTTCGGCCAGCCGCTTGGCCTCCGCAGCTGCAGCCTTGGCCTCCGCCGCGGCCTTCTCGCGCGCCTCGCGCTCCAGTCGTGGGCGTTCCGGGTCGTAGTTGCGCGGCGCGCCGATCGACATGCGCACCTTGTCCTGCACAAATTCGAGGGGGTTGTCGCACACGATCTCGACCATGAGCTTGCAGCCCCGCTCCTTGTTTTCGCGGTACAGCCCGAGAAGGCCCTGCTGGACGCCATCTTCGTCTACCGGGTTCGCGTCCTTGAAGCGCTCGTATGCGGCCATGAATCGGGAGTACACGTCTTCTTCGCTCTCCCCGCTCGCGGCTGCTTCCTCTTTCTGGATTGAGGCGATCTTGGCGACGAGCCTGCAGCCGCACTCCGCCACAGCGCTTCAGGAACCCGGCCGTGGCGAGGCCGGGGCAAACTAGAACGCGGCGCGGTGCCAGCACAGCGTGGTGAAACGGCACGGGGCCGGGACCATTCTTCCTCCGGGGAGGCCTTTGCCGCGCTCTCGTCCGCGGCGCCCTCGGCAGGCTCCGGCTTCACCCGCGAGCCGCCGGAGAGGCAGAAGACTACGTTCGGGAGAGGCGCCAAACGCGCGGGCGGCTCCTCTCCCTCCGCAGGTTCTGCTGCCGGCGGCGCGTCCTCAGGCGGGACCTCACCTTCCGCTGGCACGCGGTCCACGTCCAACAACTTCTCAGCAACCTCGCGCGTTGCCGGGAAATTGTCGAGCACGAATCCCTGGTTGCGGCACACCGGCTGCTGCAACTTACGTTGGACCAGCTCGATCGTCAGGTCCTCAGAGAGGCCCGCCCCCCCCTCATCAGTGGCTTCACGCAGTTTTGCAGCGAGATCCGTTCCACCCTCCGCAAACGGGGGAAGTGCCTTGAACTCCTCCACAAGTGCTGCGGGGTCGATGTAAGTCACCTGGTACTCCTCGGCAAACTCCTTGGCGAGATAAAGTCGCCCTCCGTCTTCTGAACCCTTGGGCGCGGGAAACCATTCTGTAGCGGGCGGGCCACAGAAGAGCACTCGGACCGGCTGAAGCGAGCGCCATTCGCGGTACTCTTCCACAACCTTGTCGACGTTTGCCACCAGCCCTGCGCCTGAGTGCCAGGCCTCCGATTCTGGGCCGAAGTCGAGTGCACTTGCAATCGTCAGCGGCGTCCCTTCGGCAAGGAAGGACATTTTCATGTTGAGCTGCATTAAGATTGCGTTGGCGTGGGGCTCTTGGTTCTCGGCCATGAATTCGAGGTAGCGGTCGAGCGAAAAGGGTTCCGTTTCGCCGGCCTGCAGTACCCCTGAAATCGCCTTGCAAACGTCGAGGAGGTTCGTTTCAGCCTGATCTACTGCAAGTATTCCGTTGGCCTCTGCGGGCTTCTTGACCGCCACTTGCGACACGATGCCCGCCAAGTCCTTGACGTGGATCATCGGCACCTGGTTGGACCCATCGCCAAGCACCGGCATAGCCTTGTGCGTACCCAGCCAGGAGCACTTGAATAGCGAGTGTAACACACCCTCACCACATCCGTAGAGCAGTCCCGACCAAATGATGTATGTCTTCAACTTGTCTTTTTTCTGGTTACCCTTGTTCATGATGAGGTTCTCTACTGTCACCTGCGCCTTGTAGTTGGCATGTGGTTTCCTTACCTCCGCGTCCGTTGATGTCATCACCTAACCAAAGCAAAGGTTAGAATGCACATGGGTTTTTCACTGAAGGTGATTCGCCCCGAGCCTACATTCGTGCTGTACCCCGTGGGGTACGGGCGCTGCCGAAACCTTGAGCTCTGACGGTTCCTCTCCCTCTGCGGGTTTAGGAGTCGAGTTTGCCGCCCAGGAGATAAGCGACGACACACCAATCATCACTTTCTCGGTCTCGTCCTCTGGATTCTCCGCATAGTCGTATTTCAGCAGAACCTGTTCATCCTCAACGTGAGCTCCAAACCACGCAGCCCGTCCGATCCAGGCCACTGGCATCAAGCGGATGCTCGTATCGCGCGGCAAGAGCGCTCAGACACAGCTTCCTATCTGACTTTCAAGTATGAATTACGCCACTAGGGTATTCTCTGTGCCCGTGGTGGCACCACAATGCCATACAGCAGCAGCCAGGCGGGCATCACCTTGAGCGCAGAGGTCGCGTCCTTTGGCGACGTAGACACGTCGTAGATGATAACATCCGATGTCAGCAGGGCTTTCTTCAGGCCCAGGAGATCATCGTTGCGTACCACCTCGTCTGCCCAGGTGGGCTTGTTACGCGGGTCGTTCAGCGACCCACAAATCGTAGGCTGCTCCTCAGGGAGGGCGTGGTTCCGCACGAAGTCGCCCATAACCTTGCCAAAGTAGCCATCGCAGTCATGAATGAAGTACTTGAGCGCCGGCATCCTGAAGCAGAGCGGTTACGTCCAGCCAAACTGCTCAAGTTGTGCTGCCAGCGTGGCTCCGCCTCCTGGTCGCCCAAGCACGCCCAGCCAGCGGGTCCTTCGTTAAACAACGGCCAAATTTCTCTCGAAGTTGGGTAAATGTTGTTGACTTAGCTTGACAAGGCAATCCGCGCGAGGGACATGGCGGCGTTCCCAGAGCGGAAGTGGCTCTTTGGGGCAGAAGGGCTCCAGCGTGCGGACAGAGGCACACTTGTGGCGACTTCAGGACAGGTCGACCCGACGGGTCAGCTTGAGCCGCGCGACGATGGGGCTCGGGCAAAGGCTGAGGTGACGAAGGACAAGAAGCGCCAATTCCTCGAGGCGAAGGCGTGGGAGCTCGCCATCTCGCCCGGAAAACAATTCATGATGACCGGTACTTTCCAACCGCGAGCTGAGGAGTTTATGTGCCAATGCAGTGTTGTAAGCGCGGCGGCTAGTAAGAATCATGATGGAAAAAGACTTGCGCGTTGGCTGCGGGGTAACGACGTGCAAATGTGCAGCATTCATGCTCTGGATGATGGGGTCCGGTGTTCATATCATGAGCATCATCTTCACATTCTACCAGTTGATCACTCCGATCAAAGGCGTCATGTCCATCGGGCAAGGTCTCTATTCTGCCTCACGATCCCTGCTGGTGTTGGTGCTGCTGCTTGTGCTGGTGCTGCCGACGGCGCTACTGCTGCTGCGGACCCCGCTATGTACCGAATTGTGCGACTTGACCACTTTTCCACGACATTTTTATGCTCTATGCATGCTCTTCTGTTTTCTATGCGCGGTTCACTGGTTCGCTGGTTCCTGCTGCCTGACCACTACAGTGAGCTGCTGGCTGAAAGTGTCGAACCCGTTTGCAGTTTTCAAGAACCTTGAAGACCAGGCACGGGAATTAAACTCTGATCTGATGTTGCAAAAACTGGTCTACGTCGCGTGCCAGCTTGGGGTTCTCCTCTACATCACCAACAGGTTCGGTTCAATGGGCTTACTGCCCACTTCTGCGTCGGACTGGCTTGGTTCTGTACCCATCAGAACTCCAGCAGAGTACGTTCCATCTCCAACCCTTGCCCTGAATGTTTTTTTGTGTGGTCGGGTCCTCGGCACACACAGGCTGGCCCATCCTTCCAGGGGAAAGGCAACCGGTTGACCAGTCACGGGGTAAAATGTTTTGAACGAGGGCCCGAACTTGAACGCAGGTTTGCTGCGGGAGGATTTCCGCTGGTCGAGTGAGTGTTTGCTCCACAACACGCGACGATGCCGAGCTAGCGAGCAAGAGGGTGTGAGGGATAGGAGATTCGAGACCATGCAAAGGTTCCAGAGGACCTTCCACATAAGACTGATACAAAGATTTTATTCACAGAGGGGTCGTAAGACTTCCGAATCCAGCCCGATTGTGCGCCGCATCCTGGGCACCTTGGACTGCGAAAGACTAGACCTTCTTGGCAAAGGTGGCCCTGAAGCGGCGCCTGTGGTCCTTCGCTTTGCGAGCGAAGTGCGGCTTCACAGAGTACTTGCTGTCGTCGAAGGCATTGGATGTCATCCGTGCCAACTCATTGAGCTCAGTTATGCCGGCTCTGCTAGCAGCATCGCGCTCCACCTGTGCACGGTCCACGCACTCAGAGCAAGCTCAAGAAGAGATTTCGGAATGTTCAACGGTCCTGCTTGAACATGTGAATCTTAGCTCGCATGCACCTTTGTCTGGGTCTCCACATGTTCCTGCATGTTTTGGAGTTCGCGGAATCGGCGTGTGTTGTGTCCCCAGACGGCATCCATAATGTGGTCGTGCTGCATCTTGCTGCGCTGCCTCAGGGCAATCGTTTTCGCGACCATCTCTGGGTCCACGTTTTTCACCCCTGCCTTTGCCTCTTGAGCAGCCCAGCTCTTCGGGAAAACTGCTGCCGTCTCTGCGCGTCGACGTGCGGCCATCGTTTCAGCAGATTCCTGTTTGAATGCGTGCTTTGGCTCGGACGGGAACGCAGCATCGCTCAGGGCCTTGAGGTGCTGGAGCTCCGCTGCTGCTTCTGACTTTTCAGTCGGATTCTGCAGAGATTTGGCCTTTTTGTGTGCCATATGCTTGAGATGAACTTTTGCATGTTTGTGTGCAGTCGTGGTGGGAAGTTTCTTGGCGGCCATTGGGTGCTTGTCTGCTGCCAGGGCAGCCTGCTTCTGCATCAGGGAGTCGTGATAAGCGTGTGCAGTATTCTCGTGCACGAATGTAGCCATTCCCGAGTGGATGTAGGATGCGCGAAGCGCAGCTCCTGACTGGTGTTGCCAAGTGCTTTTCCCCTTCTTGCCCTTGGAAGGGAAGATCTGCGCAAGGCATTTAGTCAGGATCCAGCCTTGCAGTCTGCGGGATTGATAGCCATTATGGGGACTGATCATGTGCTTGCTGTAAACGCAAGAATAACTCATTCGGCGGCAGCAGACGAGATGGAAACAACTTTCAAAATGCGCCAGCACTGAGGGTACGAAAGACAGGTTGCTCTGCGGGGCTGACCTCTGCGTTCAGTGCGTTCGCCTGCTTGGCAAACGCCAGTGCTGCATTGTGGGCAAATGAGCGCTCAGCCGCTGTGTTCTGTACCACGTCATCTTCGGACTCATGCCCGTGAGGATGCTGGAGCACGTGTCCCGAGCACGTCCCCAGGACTAAGAGAAGTCCGGCCCCAAACACGAGCCGCCTTGAAGGCATAACTCCCAAGAGACGGTTCGGTCAAAGCGCGTACAGTGTAAACTAAAAACTATCACCCAACACTTCATTTTACAATTGTCTTTTAACAACTTTTTTCCAACCCTCACGAGCTCACATCACTCAGTGTGTGTGGCGAGCGACGCGAGAATGAGCACCCACACGTACGCCAACGAGGTGAAGCTCTTCCACAAGTGGACTTACGATGACATTGAGGTCTCCGACGATATCTCCCTCGAGGTAATCCTGCCATGCAGTTCGCATCCCGCTCAGGAGCAGCCTGCTCGTTGATGGCCTGCCAGGTGGGGTTCTGGGGTGCGGTGTGTTGGTAGAGGTCGAGGCCACTGGACAGACATTTGGAGCACCACACACATGCGGCTGCACCAACTTGCTCCTTGGCGCACTCGGAGCAGCTGGCGGACTGGATGTCGTCCCTGTGTGGCGTGCCATGGGTGCAAAAATCTGGGGAGGCGCTTGTGGAGCGTGTATTTCGCCTCTTGCTGCATAGCCGTGCTTTCGGATGCGCATCTCTCTTGCCATTCGTGTGGCTGCGATGTCTGGACTGCAGTCCGCGGCCCAGTGAGGGGGGAAGCATGAGCAGCCATAAGTGCAGCTCCGTGCTCGCCTGGACAGGCAGCGTGTGGGCAATTTTAAGTTGAGAGCATTTGTTACGGATGTACCTGCGCGTGTCGTGTGGATGTGTGCCGTCACATTGTGTGAGTGGTTCGCGGTCCCTGCACCAGCGGGTTCACGCGTGCGATGTGGGTGGTGAAGGACCGCACGAGAGGGGAAAAGGCCCACGGACTACACCTCACTTTCCGCGCCCAGTTGAAGGCCTAGAATTTGTATGCAACCGTTTGCTGAAAGCATCGCATTGTGCAGGACTACATCGCTGTGAAGTCCAAGTCGGCCCAGTTCGTGCCGCACTCGGCGGGCCGCTTCCAGGCGAAGCGCTTCAAGAAGGCCCAGTGCCCGATCGTTGAGCGCCTCACCAACTCGATCATGATGCATGGCCGCAACAACGGCAAGAAGGTGAGAAAAACATGAATTGAAATAGCAGCATGGTTCATGAAAAGAAGCACGTGAGCAAGCGATCCGAAGATGGTGGCGTGGTTGGACACTGACAGCAGTGTGTCTTCCCAGATCATGGCTGTCCGCATCGTGAAGCACGCCTTCGAGATCGTGCACCTCCTCACCGATGCGAACCCGATCCAGCAGCTCGTTGACGCTATCATCAACGCTTCGCCGCGCGAGGACTCCACTCGTATCGGCTCGGGGGGTGTTGTGCGTAGGCAGGCTGTCGATGTCTCGCCGATGCGCAGGGTGAACCAGGCCATCTACCTCATCACCCAGGGGGCGCGCGCTGCGGCTTTCCGCAACGTGAAGACCATCGCTGAGTGCCTTGCCGACGAGATCATCAACGCCGCCAAAGGCTCGTCGAACTCGTACGCCATCAAGAAGAAAGATGAGCTCGAGCGCATCGCCAAGGCTAACCGGTAAATTCAGCGGACATCAGCAGCGTTTCTCAGTGGTTTCGGGGTGCCGAGTAAAGTGCTCGTGCAAGTTTCACGCCGGGTTCCATTGTGATTGCACATGGTCCCAACTACTTGCACTGCGCCACAACACAGCCGTGGTTACCCTGCGAGCGAGGCATGCATGCGCTCTTCCTGCGCCACATCATGCATCTGTTGACAAGATGAGGCTTTGTTGCGAGATATCCGAGCGGACTGGTGCAGCAACAGCCACCCCGCGCAAGCAGCGGCGTCTGAGCGCACAAGTCTTCATGTGGAAGGGCAGGCCACTACTGTTGCCGCCACCTCGGTGCCTTCGGGAACTTCGTGCCTACGGTTGCCCTCTTCTCTTTGCGAGAGGGCACTCACCACCCTTGGTGCAGCCGCGATCTCATTGTTCCCTTGGGTGAATTGTGAGCCAGCAGCGCGCTTTGCCATCTTGCCACGTAGTTCTGTCAGAGTCTTGTCGAGCCGCGACGTGAACGTGTCCATTTCCGCCCGCGAGATCCCGACAGCGCACGCGAAAGAGAGGTACCTGCAATCATCACTCTGCAATCAGCAGCCGAAGTCGCCGCTGGGGGCAGCCGCGCGCGCTCTAGGTTGCGCTGGCGGGGGCGCACGTGGTCGGGTAATCGTCCACGTGAGCGCCGTAGCCGTGGAAGGTGATGCCGCCTACGGTCTCTTGCTTGACGCACGTGACCACACGCGTGCCCGAGACAGAGCGCGCAAAAAGCATTGCACCGAGTTCCGAGAGAGCCTGGCGCCCCGCGTCCCCCGCCTCCGGCCTCTCGAAAGTCTTGAGTGTCACAGCCATGGAGATCCTGGGGAAGACAATTCGTGGTACATGGATGAGACCATACTGCTCGGTGGGATATGCGTGGGCACGGTTTGGGAAAGGGGATGGGGGGGACTTGTTTCGCGGAGTGTGGAGCAGGCGCTCTCCGTGGCGGTTGGCGACAGCTGCCACTTGCGAGCGGAGATAGTCGAACGACGCGGCGCGCTCCGCAAGTATTCCGCTAAATCCCGCCTCTCCCAATGCGAGCAGCGTCACGAAGAGGTCCATCGCGACGCTAGAACCCGCTCGCCCAGGGTAGAGCCCCGCGACACGCGCCCCGAGTTCATCGCGCCCCGCGCACGTTGCAAGGATTGCGCCGCCAACCGGTACCATGAAGTTTTTGTCCGTGCTCTGTATCACTCCGTCGACACGCCCGCGCGTCGCCGCGCGTGCAAGAGCCTTCATGACAGGCTCACTCTGCACGCCGTAAGCGTTGTTGACGAGCAGCGGCACGTCCGCACGCTTGCACAGCTCTGCCACCCCGACTGCGTCATCGGGTGCGCGAGGAGCAAAACATGATGTAGTAATCACGACGGCAAGTATGTTTTCAGCGCCGTGGCTGGCGATGGCGGCATCGATGTCGGCAGGGACAGTTGCAACCTCGTCACCTTCCGTGCGGTTTGCGACGATCACGGGCTCCAATCCCATGGCTAGAATCGATTTGAGGCACGTTTTTTGGTCCACCCGCGGCCAAATCACCTGCCCATCGGCCTCATTATGTTTTGCCGCGGAATGCATGAGCGAAATCCATCTCAAACACTTGGCGACCGTGGCAGCACCTTATGACGCCCGGGACGCAGCGATTGCGCGCCCATGAGGCTGAGCGTTATGGACATTCCTGTCGCTACAGGTAGCACCACCACATTACTCACGTTGGAGAGCCCCGCTATTTTGAGAGCGTGTGCAGCCTGCGGTCCACAAATTGAAAAGATTGGATACAATGTCAGAGCATTATTTGGGCCGCAGTTCAAGGCGCAACATTCGCTCCATGGCGAGAAGGGAAGATCAGTGGGCGGTACGAGCACCATGAGGTGGGTTAGCCTCGACATTACGGAACTGCCTGCTGCCTTGGGCTGCTCCGCCGTCAAATCACCACTACGTCCAACACCATGCGTCATTCCTCGATACCGCTCTTGCACAAGGCTGCTGTACACACGCCCCTCCCGCTCCCCGACCCCGACATTGTCCGCAAAATTATTGGAGTCCATTAAGGATAGATCTCGCATTAGAAGTTGGATCTGATGGCCGTCCCACCCTTCCCTGGGAAGTTGTCGCTGTGAGAGAAGGCTCTTCACCAGACCTTCTCGTTTTCTCCGAGCATCGGTTGCCTATGCCCATGGCCGGAGATGAGAGCTATGGATTCATGAAAAATACTTCGATGCTGCAGCCCTTGAATACCGCGCTCAATCGCGGCAGCTGGACTAATGATCAATGAAATTCTGCCGCTACAACGCGTATGTGCGATGCTGCGGCGCAACGCAGCTACTACTCAGTCTCTGCCCTGTTTGGTGCAGACCTGCTTAATGTAGCGGGCTGATACAAGACCCTCCGCGAGTGATAAGTTGGTTTCGTTCATCTTGCGCCGCGCAGACCACCGGAACCTCTCCCGGAACCTCTGCCTCCTGACACCTGACCAGCGCCAGATCCCGGCGCAACTTTGAAGGGAAACGTTAGCAACCCAGTCTGTGTTTGAGTTGCTTCCTCGACCCAAATTCACGTAACGCTGGACCACGCACGACTTCCCTTTCACGAATCAGCCCGAGGGCACAAACGACGCGGCTCGTCCTTCGTGGTCAGACTCATTTTGTCCAAATCAATTACAGAATTGTTTATCATTTTTGAATTTTCTCCAGGTTCTGGTGTTCAGTCAACCTGGAATCGACACTTGTCCTCGTCCCGTCTTCCCTCCAAGCCGCCAGGTGTGGTTCAGTGCACTCCACTCGGCAACCCTTGAGCGAGATGCTGCCCATATCTTTGAATTGCTAGGCCGAGTATCCGAATCCGCACCCTTTTCCCCTGCGTCAGTCCTCCTACGGGTGTTGTGAGACGAGTTTTGAGTGCGAATCCTGGGTTCGAGCGGCAAGTGTATCGTTGTGAGCGTGGTAACAAGGAGCAGCTGGTGCGCGTACGATTCAATTCGTCCATCATCTGTGACTGGATTTAGAGTCGGGGTGTGGATCTTGAGCGCACAGGCGAGCGCTGCAGCCTTACCTTGCCGCTCCCAAATTGAAATCTCCGCGCAGCTCAGATTTGTACCGCTGGATTTGGCAGGCCAGGGTCGAGGTGCACGATGGGGGACTCAGAGTACAGTTTCTCCCTCACGACCTTTTCGCCGTCTGGCAAGCTGGTCCAGATCGAGTACGCGCTCAATGCTGTTGCGGCGGGAAGTACGTCGCTGGGGATCAAGGCTACGAACGGGGTGGTGATTGCTACGGAGAAGAAGGTTTGTTCGTGCACCAGAAACGAAATGAGCGGAAGGACGACCCAGTATGTAGATTAGATCTTTGTCAGGGCGTGCGGCGAGAGCTAGATTTCTGCGTGCTTGAATTTTCTCTTTCTTGTGGTAGCGCAGCCTGTTCAGGTGAGTCAAGTATGTATTCCCTCTGCAGGTCACCTCTCCTCTTGTCGATGATTCAATGGTCAAGAAGATTGCTGAGATCGACAAACATATTGGAATGGTGTACTCGGGGATGGGTCCGGATTCGCGCGTACTTGTGGGAAAGGCGCGGAAGATTGCGCAGAAGTACATGCTGACGTATGGGGAGCCAATTCCGACTCAGCAGCTGGTTCGCGAGCTCGCCTCAGTGATGCAAGAGTTCACCCAGTCGGGTGGCGTCCGGCCGTTTGGCGTTTCACTGCTCGTCATTGGCTCAGACGACAAGGGACCCATGCTTTACCAGGTCCGAGCTTGGACCTGGTCACGGCGTCATGGAAAACTAGGGCATGCAAAGCTTCTGTGAGTTGTACCGCTCGATGTGGCGTGCCTTGACATTGGACATATTTCATTCTTGCAGGTTGATCCCTCGGGTTCGTATTGGCCGTGGAAGGCATGCGCGATTGGCAAGAACATGGTCAATGCCAAAACGTGGGGTCCTCTTCTCCCGTGAAGTGCTTCTGAGCATGTTTCTTGAATATAGTCCAAAAATCAGGTCACTATATGTGATGGCTGCCATTGTTGACAGGTTTCTCGAGAAGCGTTACAACGACGATATCGAGTTGGAGGATGCAATCCACACCGCGATCCTGACGCTGAAAGAGGGGTTCGAGGGGCAGATTTCAGAAACAAATATCGAGATTGCCCTCGTCAACAACGACAAGCAGTTCCGGGTGCGCCGACCATCTCATTTTGTGTCCTGAACGATTTTGGCGTTATGATTTGCAGGTGATGGAAAGAACTTGGCCAGATTCGCTTGCACATGCTGCAAGATTGACCCTCGACTCTAACAGGTGTTGACAGCTGCCGAGGTTCTTGACTACCTGGGCGAGCTTGAGTAGGGTGAGAGAAGAGCGTGGCGTTGCAGGCGAGACGCGATTAACAGTACCCGTGTCTCATTGGTTTGATTGGTGGGTCGTGAGAAAAGTGTATTCGGCTGTCCTGCAGCCATTTTTCTTTGCTGTTTCGCGCTGGTTCCACCTAATTAACTTCACTTCTCGTCACCCGCGCACTGAGACAAGGCTGCCCCTACCAAAGTAGTCCTCACAGGTGCCACGATGTTCTCTCGATTGTCGTTCGTCGCTAAGAAGGAGCCACTTTGGCTGTCCGCCCCGGGCACCGTGGCTTTCAGTCACGCGGCCCCACGCTCGCTTGAGCCTCGTGAGGCGGTCAGAAAGCTCCTGTGCCTGCTGCAGGAGGCATGTAAGCTCTCGATCCGCTGCCTCCGCATCCACGGCCACCATCCCCTTCCGCCCAGCCCCTCTTGTCCGCTTGTATTGTGTCTCGTCCGCGGGCGAACTTTGCGAAGCCCCGCGAGCAGCATCCTGACCCCAAACCTGCACCATCGCAAGTCCAACATGTGCGGGAACCCACGCTTCCGCACTCCGCGCACTCGCCACCTGCAAACGCGCCTTGTGCCGCGCTGTCACCTCCTCCTTGCGGCGCCTCGCCTCATGCCCCTTGACCACCCGTAGCGCCTTGTTAATCGCCATCGCTCTGGCTGCCACTCGTGGCACTGCTTTGTCCACCTGTTGCCCCGCCAACGTGCAATATATCAAGGGCGATTCGGTACGGCGGATTGGGAAAGAACAGCTCCGGCAGCATGGAGGAGTCATGCACGGGTCTGGGCAATTGAAGGACCGTGCACAACTCCGAGTGAATTGTGAGCTCCAGGCAGCATCGGTAGGCCTGCTCAACATTCCTCACTTCTAGCACACGTACCCTTCCGTCAAGAACGAGCTCGCAACCCCACCGCTCGTCTGGTATCCTGATCACCCCCTCGACCATTTGCTCCGGGCGCGTCCCTCGCTGCACCAGAAAGACAAGGTGCAGCGACAGCTGCGATGCCTTCCCGCACCAGGGCAATGTGGCGCGCGCGGCGCATTCTGCTTTCATTGGCGTGACAAGGAGTCCTTCCTCTTGAACCAACGACATGTAGCGCTTCGCCCTCCGCAGCCGTTCGTTGTCGTCTTCGGTTGCTGCACAGAGGAGCCCTGCCATCGGCGGGCTAGTCTGAGGAACACACAGAGCAACAACCATATCTGTCGCACAACCCCGGACGAGGGCGGGCACCCTCGAAGGCGGAACGAAAGAAACTCTGGAACAGCTGCTCTCGAATGCCTTGAACTGTCGCATGTGCCATCAAGCAAGTGCGCGCCCACCTGGTGGAGCTCACGTCGATCCATTTAGATCAGACGGGCTACTGCTGGCGCGAGCTTTCTACCACTGACTGGTAGCTTGCACGTTAGTTCGCGCACAACCTGAACTGGCTTCCGTAAGACCTGAAATGGGTACTCACCCCGCTGCAGCATGCGCCCCTCCGTGCTTGAGGATGAGAAAGATGATTTCGCAAGGTAGCTCGCGCCATTCGGGGGGTCCAGGCAAGGCCATGTGGTCGGCTGGCCCTCCTGATTGGGTGCTTCCCACAGCAGTGAAGTTCGCCATTTCTGTCGGTGGGATGGTGGAGCGTGCTACAGTGCACAATCACCGGCTGGCTAGCCGCGAAAGGGTGTAAGAATCGGCTGAAGTATTGCGTGAACCGCTGCCCCGGTGTCCGGGCGTGGTCAGGGCGCCCTGAACACCTTCTGCGAGGGTTTAAACGGCTCCAATAAAGGGCCCGATCGGCAGAGGGAGACTCGTGGCGTCACTTCCCTTGACCTCTTGGGGAGGTCCGTAGTGGCGTGACTGCCGCACTCCGCTGGTGCCGTCTCCTGTGTCAATTCTTTCGTCAGCTAACATGTCGGGAGCCGGAGGCAGGGTGAGAGCGCACCGCCCATCTCCCGCACATTTGCTTTGATGGGAGTGTTGCCCTATCTGGGGCAGATGCGCGCCCCTGTCCCTTTGCGCAGATTTGCGATGCGCGGGCTCAGCCCTTGCGCGTAACCTTAGCTCTTCGGCGCGCTTTCTCGCAGTTTCCTCCCAACTGCCGTGTGTTCGTTGGCAATCTTGCGGCTGATAAAACGAACCAGCTCGACATTGAGCGCCTCTTCAGCAAGTTCGGGCGTCTTGGCGAGCCTCCAGTCTTGCGCCGCTCCTTTGGCTTCGTGCAGTACGAAGACCCACGCTGTGCCCAGGTTTATTCTTGATCACCTGTGGCCCTTGCTGGGGATGGCACCGTTTCTGGCTGGGCACTGCTTGTTGAGCCCGCACAGCCTGACACCGGGGCCTTCCTCCGGAGTGCTTGACACAAAGTGCACGCTGGGATTTCGGGCAGGAAGCAATTCGGGCACTGCAGCGCACGATGATCGGCGGGCTGCGGGTGGACCTCTCGCTGGCAGACAACCGTCCGACTCGTGCGTCAGCCCCCGGTGCAGACGACCGAGGGCCGGGCGGCAAGCGCGAGCGGGACGACTGGTCGCGCGGCGGACGAGATGCAATGCGGGACGACCGAAGTGGTGCGAGGCCGCGGTTTGATGATGATTTCGGGCGGGGAGATGACCGATTTGACCGCCGTGACGATCCGAGGGGGCGTGGGGACATGCCTGGACCTCCACGGGGCGGCGGCGGCGGCCCGCCAGGGTTCGGAGGCGGCTCGGGTCCGCACGATGGGTTCGACCCGATGGCCGGGCGAGTTGGGCCGCGGGGAGACCCAAGGGGTCGCGGGGCCGACGACCGTGGCGGAGGATTGAGGCCGCTGGGGATGGCTGGAGGCTTTGGCGAGCGCCAACCGCACGCAGGCGGCAGGCCAGATGGCTGGGACACGCCGAACGCAGGGGGTGAGCAGAAGCCGCCGAGCAACGACGTTGACGTGTTCCTCGTCAAGGTCGACAACCCGAGCAACGCCTACTTCTTCAAGGTTGAGGACCGTATCTGTGACCTCGGCCTTCTCTTCGAGTCTCGCGAGGTGCACCCGGTCCCGCGCTGGGATTCAACTTGCAAGCACAGAGCGATACAGATTCATGCGTCAGGGTGAATTTGCCGGTGACAAGGGTGGCTCTTGGTGCAGGTGGATGTGCAGGAGCTGCCGAAGGCGCTCAAGGCCGCGGCGGAGCGCTCGACTGTCATGCACATTATGGTGGTCGGGGGTCGTCACGAGAAAGCTGGCACCGTCACCCTCAGCTCGCGCTTGCCCAGTGGGGCTGTAGAAGGTCCATCTTGCGGCATCACCCCCTGGCGGCTTTGCTCGTGCATAAACTGTGCATACAGGACACTGACAGCAGAACCACTTCGTCCAGATTTTAAGGAAGTGCCATTGCAGCAGGCGTTCTCGAAACTCTCAGCCACGGCACCACTGCCGCCGCCCGCACTTCCGCCCCCGCGGCCGGGCGCCACTGCCCCACCCTTCCACGGCGCGTCTGGCGTCAGCACTCCCCAGGGAGGTGCCCCACCCGGAGCACCCCCGGGACCCGCCGTCTTGGGTGGCCCTCCCACCGCCGCGGGATTCGGAGGTCCTCCCGGCGCCTCGGCATCGCGCGGATTCTCGAACGGCCCCCCTAGTCAAGGCCAAGGCGGGTCGAACGGTCCCCCTAGTCAAGGCCAAGGCTTGCTCGGCTCGCTGTCTGGGGACGCGCAGAACACGCTGCAGTCGCTGATCCGGCAGATCCAGCAGAATGGCGGCATGGAGGCGCTCTCCAACGAAGGGACACGTGCGCAAGTCCTCCAGGCGCTGCAGTCCAATCCGCAGCTCGTCCAGCTCCTCCAACAGCAGCGCCAACAGCAGCAACAGCGTCAGCGTCAGCAGCAGCAGCAGCAGCAGCAGCAGCAGCCCCAATCGGATGGCAACGTCGGAGCTCCCCCGCATCCCAGCGCGATGCCTCCCAAGCCCCCTATCCACGTCGGCGGCCCCATGGACAATCGTGGCCTGGTGTCGGCACAGTCTCCGGCGGGGCAACTGGGTCAGGTACAGCAGCACGCTACGAGCGCAGGAATGTCCCAACAGGGCATGCCAGGGATGGGAGGCCTGGCAGGCGGCACGAGCACGGGGATGGAGAACGTGGGAGGAGGCGGGGGTGGAGGGACAGGTGCAGGCGGAGGAGGGGGCCTGGGCGCTCTTGGTGCCCTTTTGGGGGCAGCGGGAGTCGCGACCGCGACCGCGAGCGCGAGCGCGGGCGCGAGCGGTGGCCTCGACTTCAACAGTCTGCAGGACCTGCTCAAGGCCACTGCACCACTTCTTGGCACTGGGCAGCAGCAGGGACAGCAGCAGGGACAGCAGCAGGGGCAGGGTGGTCAAACTCTCGGCGGGCAGTCAGCAGGGCCGCAAAGCGGCAGCGGTGGGGGTTTGAGTGGCCAGGCGACAGGGGAGGCGTACGACCCAGCCGCGCCGAGCAACGCAGATCTTCTCAGCTTTCTCGCGCGCGGCTCCGGTGCAGCCTCGGGACTGTCCACCACCAGTCCCGCAGCTCCAGTCGCGCAGCAGTCGGCGCACGCCAATCCCGTGGCCCACCGTGGCGGGGGGGCGCCCGGGGCCTTGCAGTTCGGTGCAGGGCCGCCCGGGGCCTTGCAGTTCGGTGCAGGGCCGCCCGGGGCGCAGCGCTACGGACGGTAAGCCGGTTAGGCTTCGCGATACCCGGCTTTCTGAGAGGCCTCTGCAGTAGGATCGGCGCCCATCATTACTTCATGTGTCTAGGCGTGCACACCGCCGATATCAATGGCACCTGCACTCCTGTTGACGCTGTCTCTGACGTGCCACATTCAGGGTCGCAGCGGCGCACGTAACAGCTCCCGAGTGATACTTGAGCAGCGCAAATTTGTGTTACTGCCAGGCAAGTCGGTGCGCTTGTTTGTTTTCCTACTTGCTGTGTGAGCAGATGTCTAGTGGTATGCGCGGGCGGTGGTACATGAAGGGTCTTGGTGGAGTCTGTGCAACACATCATTTCGTTTTTTCAATGCCACACCAGTCCGACCATTGCTTCTGAACCTCGTTCCATCCCGCTGCGCAAAGCCAGTGTCCGGCGATGCTCCAAAGCTCACAGGAGGCCTTCTTTCACAGGAAAAAGTCTCTGGGCGGTTCTGCCCACCAAAATGCGGCGGGGCTATGGCCGAGGCTCTCCGCTGCTTGACGCGCCTCGAGCCTCGCCTCCCGGGCACGATTCAGCGCCACGCCTTCCGCCTGCGTCGCTGCTGCGCGAGCCAAGTGGTGCAACTCCGCGAGCACCTGGTCCCGCACGGTGAGAAGAAGAGGCGGGCCTGGGGGAGAATGCTCGCGCGCGAAGGGGCAACGCGGGCAGCTTTCGACCAATCTTGTGGTCGAAAGCCCGAGCAGAGCGCGCGGCGCAGGGACAAGAGCGCGAGGTACTTGGGGTGCACCGACGCCATTTCGCCGAGCATGCGCGCGAGGGCGACGCGCGCTGCGTCCTCTTCGGCAGCCAACGCTCTCGCGAGGCGCGTTTGCTGCGCCCAAGCAAATTTGTCAACCATTTGCATCTATGGATGCAGAAGAGGGTAAAGCAAAATCAGCGCGACAGACGACCTGAACGTCTGTCTGTCTGTGGCCACCTTGCGTCCTCAAAGCATCCAGTGCGCCCAGCTTTGCCACCAACCTGTATTTTCAGGCTCGTAGGTAAAGAAGTCCTGGTCAAGACGCAATGCCCTGGCACTCGGCGCTCCATGTCTTCTGGAGTCCGAGGAGCTACGGCTGGTATACGAGTGGTGGGCGGCACATGACCTACAGTGGCACTGTCGCGCGCCAGCAAGCAACTCCTCCCCAACCGGCAGCGCACGCGTCTGGTGCGGAAGACCCATCATGCGGGGCGTCACGCGCGGTCGCGACTCGCCGCAAGCCGGCAAAAGCGTCGGCCGAGACGCGAAGCTGGCGGGGCAGCGGGGCGGCGGGGCGGCACAAATTCTTTCTGCTGTGTGAGTAGGATGAAAAGCGTCCGTAGTAGGGACGCGACAAGTTCCCGGCTCCGGGCGCTGCCCGATACCCCGCTCAGTGCAACCAGCTGCCCTGCACCCCATCTGTCGACACATGGTGCCATGAGAATGCCCCCAAGGCGTGGCGAAGAAAAGGTGCTGGTGGGGCAACAAAGAGGACAGACCCCGGAAGCAGATCTCGCTGCGGGTAGAGGGATTCAGGACATTTCCTGGGACGTTCATGGCTCAGCATTTCGCAAGTCTAAGGGTCGCCCACCTGTTTTGCTCGTCTCCAGCCAGCCGTGTGGCCTCGCGCAAGATTTCCCTCGGGCTCCACCGGCTTCCCTCAGAGTCATCGTCGTCTTCGAAAGGATCCTCCTCCCCGTGCGCCTTCGAAGACCTGACAGCGAATCGCAAATGAGCCTCCGTACACCCCTGGCAAGTCAATATCAGCGGAGGAACTCTGGGAGCCACCGATCACTTGACGACCGGGTGGAAATTTCATTTCGCTGCTCCAGGTCTTCGCCAGCATCGGAAGACTCGTCGAATTTTCGATCCAGTGGGAACTGGCAGGCGTGGTTGGCTCCGTCTGCCTCTCCAACTGAGCTCTGTTGCTGCTCAGCGTTCGCCAGGCGGGTCTCGGCTTCTCCTGTTCGAGATTCTTTTCCGCTGTGTGCGTTCTCGAGCGCAGAATGCTTCTCAACTTCAGGCTTCCTTGAAGAAACTGTCCGCTCCGAAGGACGCGGAGTTGTTGCCTTCGTACAGGTCGCGAATTCTCTGCTCTTGAATCCCTCAATTTCTCCCGTACTGTCCGCCCCAATCACTATCTCACTCTTTTTCGATCTTGCAAAGCTCGCATCCTTAACACACTCCTCCTCTCCAATCATATTGACAAAAGCCTCATGTACTTCTGAACTTGAACCTGTCCCAACAGCTTTGCCTAAGCTAACCGCTCCAGGGGTAATGGCGGAGTCGAGCGGAGGCCATGTCACAATACCCGAGCGGTCGGAGCTCTTGTAACTAGAAGCAACGTACTTGCTTGGCTGGAGGTGCTTACTTGCTTGGATGCCATCAGCTGCTTGTCGCTCATGAGCTGGCGTGGCGAACGTGGCAGACTTGGCATGGTTTTGAGGCCGGAGAAAGAGGAATGGTTGCAAAGGGTCTGGAACGTCGGCGGTGAGCCACGCGTCTCCCTGTGCAGTACGTGTGAGAAGTGTTCATGCGCTTCGCTCACAGGCCATTGCCTCTGTATGCTCGCAGCGAGCATGCAGCACTCACAACGAGATGCAGCAGACCTGTTGCACTTCGTGGGCACCTGCAATTGCGCTGTCGCAAATCTGCGCGCGTGTGGCTGCTCCTCAGCACCGCTGCGGCAATCATAGTCGCCATGCGCCGCATGGTCAGGCAGGTACCTCTACAGCTAGCCTCGCCTGGCGCTCCAGGGGACGTGTTCCTCGCAGTCGCGATCTATCATCTGCGGGAGCACTAGCAGGAGAGCCTACAGCCCTGCTCCAGCACAAGGTCAGGCAAATCTGCGGCACAGGCCCTGGATGACTTGCACTGCTGGGTTCCAGTCTGGAACTCATCGCCGCTCTTGTTCTCGAGAAATTCAACGGGTCAGGAAGCTGGATTGGGGTGGGGTTCATGCCAGCGGGAATAAACTTGAGCAAGTTGCAGTTCAATCTGCAGAAATCACGCGTTTCAGAACTGAAGGTGTGAAAACAAGAAGCACATGACGGGGTACGTGAGGCGGCACCTCGAGGCGGTGCGGGTGCGCTGGATGGATATGGATGCGCGCAAGGTCGCGCGCCCGAAGTAGATGAGCCTCTCCCGCGAGAAGTGTGCGGGGCAATTCAGCGCTGCCGAATGCAGGTGCACGTATCAAGCACATATGGTCAGACTTCACCCACAGAAGCTTCACTACTTGAGTTTGCTCCAAGATATCGTATTTGATGGACACAACAATGAAGAAGCTGCTTGAAATTTGAATTCGAGCCCCAGAAGCCTGGTAGTGTCTTTACAATTTAGGGGCACGCCACCTTTTTCGCCCCACTAAAAGCTGTGCGATCATAACATGGACCTATACCGGAAGGATTAGGGTGCTTCAGCAATCAAACGTACCGTGGTCGGTAGTATGCGACATACACACGCACACGCAAACGCACGCACACACACACACACACATCCATATCCATCCATATCCATCCAGAGAGAGAGAGAGAGAGAGAGAGAGAGAGAGAGAGAGAGAGAGAAACTGAACCGTCCACTGAGATGGCTGGACGCAGCTAGACGAGAGATGGCTGGACGCAGCTAGACGCACTCAGGGAGAAAATGTCGGACACCTGGATGTCGACGAGGACATGGCGCGTGTGCACACCCGACCGCCCCAGCCGTGCTCGTAAGGCTCCCGCAGTGACCCCTCCAGCAGCTTCTCTATACACTTCCCACGCCGCATCAACCGCGGCGGGAGCCGCCGTTGCGAACCGTCCGTCTTCGCTCGTGCACAGTTGCCCGTCGTCACCCATGCCAGGCTGCCTCGGAAAGCTTGGCGCGCCCCTGATCACTGATTCAAAGCGCTCCCGGTCCAGCAGCTTGCCTCCACCTGTACACAACTCGACGATCATGTCCCGCACTACAACTCGACAATCATGCCCTGCTGCGCTGAATGATGCTTTCCAAGTATCTATCCTTGGGAGCAAACGCGAGGCCACACCCTCCACGGTAAACTCGAGCGCCACTGAAAGAACTTCTTCCGCCTCACGCAAGCTACCTCGGGCCTTTTCAAACACTGCCAGAGCCCTGCACAGGGTCGAAAGGCAAGCTCTGTGACAGAAGGAGAGCAGCAGGGTACCAACACGGAGCTCAAAGCCTTATTACCTAGCGGCCTCGCAAACGAGACTTATTTGCCGGATTGAGGCATGGCCACTCTAACCTGATGGCGGCCGCAACAACTGGCTCCGGCGTTTTCACACGGAATCTCCGATGGTCCCGTCCACCACTCAAAAGTGCCTGTACCAGCGCACTTGCAGCCTCTATCCTCCCTGTCGGTCAGCACAACACCATCGTCAGACTGCCTCCAGTGTGTGAAATTGCAGGAATACCGACAAGACAGAGCGCAGGAGGGGCAACACTGCTGGTTGAGACCGGCAAGCGAAAGCACAATTGCAGCCTCGCACAGCATCTCCGTATCTGCGTCGGCTTGAGATCCGCCAATCTGCACAATAGAAACTATCAACCCACACAAAACTCATATCGAAAGAGATGGTTTGTGATGTATCCTGTCGCTTTGGCTAATCGGCGAAGGAAATGGGCTAAGTGCCTGTGACACCAAGCCAGCATTCTCCAGAAGGTCTGCCACCTGCTCGCCGAACAGTTAAGTTTCGACAGCGCACCGTGAACGACAAATAAGTGCACATTCGTTGTTGAGAAAGGCTCCGTTCGCGTTTTAGTTTCCTCTAGAGAGAATTAGTTTTCCCAAGGTGTAGGGCTTTCCTGGTGCAGCGTTTCATCCCGGGTGTCCGCGAAAATGGCAACAGCCACAGCGGCGCATGTGCCAAGATACCCAGCCCCCTCCGCCGTCTCGGGTGTTTCAAGGTCTCGCGTGCTCTCATCACCCTTGCTGAATCGAGGTTGCTCGCATTCAACTCAGGACAACAACAACAACCAAAAAAAAACTTCGCGCTAAGCTTGGAAATCAGGCAGAACTTCACCCGAACGCCCTTGCTAGGACAGCCGCGATCGCTTGATAATCTGGCGCGACACGCGCGAGAAGCCACGCGTAGTGGCGGAGTAGCAAGCGGTCTGCGCCCGCGACAGCAGCTAAGCTGCCACCTCTGGCAGAGTTGCGAGGTGGAACTACATTTTCCGCTCCGCGCGTGGTGATCAACTTGCTTCAGATGCACAGACAAAGCAAGAAGGCAGGCGGTGACCGCTGGCGTGGTCGGGATGGGCGACGCAGGCAGCGAGGGTCGCGAGGCTCTGTCGGTAGCGTGACTCGGAAGCAAGATGGTTCGCCACGTGCAGAACCTGCTTCACTACGTGGGTTTATGGACTCGCCCGACCCGGACCACCACGCAATCGTCCGCGGGAGCATAGCGTAGCTTCGGCAGCTTGTGGGGGCAGGGAATCAATAGTGCGTGCCTTTTGACAGGAAGCGAGCCCTCAGCTGCACAACTTTTAGTTGTGCGAGCGAACCAGAACCAAAAAGCGATTAGCCCATTCCTCATCCCAGGGAGGCAAATTTCGTTCCCTATGGCTTGCACAAGATCGTTCTCCTTGTCCAGAACAAGGCGACAGATATGGCGGAACGGGTAGTGACCTGTGCAATCTTGCGAACGTGTCGCTCGCGCCGCTTTGCATTCACTGTGTCTACCTGAGCGGCGCAGGGAGTGCAGCGTCACAGGAGTGGTGTGCCCCATGGGATGTGAGAAGTACAACGCCGGACCGACATGAAAAAGCTGATTCCAGCTAATGGAACAGCCTCGGGCGCGAGGTGCAAGACGAAGAGGATCAGTACCAAGCGCGAGGCATCGATGAAGGCTCGCGCCTTCTTCCACCTGAGACAGGCGGCCCGCTTGATGTTGGCCGCGACCAGAACGCGCTGGGTGGGTGGCGCGGGGCAGACTTGGCGAAGGCGGCGTCTCGGGCGTTGAGCTCCTCAGGATCCTGCCAAAACCTGGCAGGGAGGTTCCCGCACGGAACTGTAAGTCGTGAAACCCTTGGCTCCAAGCAAGCGGCTGGCCACTATGCCAATTAGATCTGGTTTCTGGTTGAGAAGAAAGAGATGACCTAAAGCAGGCCATGGATGAATCAATGCGAGCGGAGGGCGTTGGGCGAAGCATCAGTGCTGCGTGCATGACAAAGTGTTTTTTGCCGAGCCCTCCCTCTTCCCGTGGACGCGCGGCACGCTCTAGCAAAGCCTCAAGGTCTCCTTGTGACTCTCCCCATTCTGATGCCCGCTGCATTGATATCATTTCTAGCAGTATCTGCTCGCAGTTTAACAGATCAGACCGAATCCGTGGCGCAGGCTCCAGACCGGGCGGGACACCAGCGCCAAGTGAGGGGGGGTTGAGGGGGGAAGCGGGGAGGTGCCTCGCCGAGCGCGTAAATGTCGGTCGCGGGCGATGGGTCGTCAAGATACCGAACGTCCTGCGCCTCTTCGCCTGACGCCGACGCCGACGCCGACGCCCACGCCGATGCCGCCGCTCGCCCTCCAACCCGAGGCGCCGCAGATGGCGCACCTCGCCCGGCCGCACGTGCGAGCGGCGCACCCAACGCTGCCGGAACCAGGCCCGAGAGGCGCACTGTGTCGAATCGGTCGACGAGCACCGTGCGGATCGACAGGTGGTTGTGAGCACCCCGCGCCAGCGACCCTCCCAGATCTCGGTGCACGTGCTCCAGTCCGGCGCTCGCCTGCTCAGTCGAGAGGGAGGTCACACGTGCTCAGTCGAGAGGGGAATCAAAGGTTCGCGGCGGCGCTGCGTCTAGGCAGTTGGGCAACGCTGCGCGTGCGTGTGACAGGACACACACAGCCTCCCATCGGGGCGAACGGTGAGCACCTGCCGCATGATGGACCATACAGCGGGATCGGGGAACTCTTCCCCTGCCAAGCCGACTAGATGTAAGACAGCACACGGCCAGCGAAAAACAGAGACTGTCAATCAAGTCGGCGCCGGCTCGTAAGCCAACTCCCGCAGGATCGCACCGTTCTCTGCAAGGAAGGTGGGGGGGTTGGCGAAACGAACCATTGCTGCAGAGGCGCTCAAACCGTTCGAGAAGACTACCACCCGAAAAGTAACTCCAGACAAGAACCAGCAGGCCCGCCTCGGGCGCAAGTACCACATCACGAAGCGGCGCCACGTGCTTGTGGTTCGAGCGCTGGAGCAGCCGCGCTTCAGCGCACGCGGCCGCACCGTCCAGAATCTCACCGTCCGCAAGCTCGCGCAATGCCGAGATGTTGTACACCCGGCCCCAAAGGTCTTCACCATGTCCACCGTCAACCTGGCATGTGATTCTGCATTGCTGAAACCAATTTGTCTCCGATGCACTGTGGATACAACTTACACCACGGTGACGACGAAATGGAACCGACAGCAAACGAGGGGTGGCCAAAACCTGCAGGCGCATTGAGCGAATCCACGTGTCCTTGTACTCGACCTGTACCTCGCGGTAGCCTGCTCTGTACAGGACAACTTTCGCACTAGAAGCTCTGCTGAGGATACGGGCCGGCACATTCTGTTCGAGCATGAATGAAAGAGTGGAGCGATATCAAATGGTACAAAAATGGATCGCAAGGATCTCTGGATTTGGCGGCTGGTTCTTGCCACTGGTAGCTAGCACGAGCAGCGATTTCTCCTGCGGCAGCTTCTCAGCATGGCGTCGCTACCCTTGTGCAAGGAAATCCGTGGCAATTTACCGACCGCCGTGGGAAAACGTGTGTGTCCAACACGGACCTGGCTAGAGTCTCACGCGGATCTCTAGATAGGAACGTCTATTGGGTGCCTTCTCCAGCAAGTCGCAATTCGTGGCTTTGCCGATGGACGGTGATACTGCGGTGTCCTTCGATGCTGATGCGGCGGTTGTATCCCCTCCTGTGGAAAACGGAATCGGGCCCGGGCTCTTGTCGGGCCGGATGACATTGCTGGGAAACGACCAGGGCGAAATTGTGCAGGCGTCCTTGATCTCTAGATAGGAACGTCTAATGGGTGCCTTCTCCAGCAAAAGCCGAAGAATGGGTGCCTTTTCAGCCAAAGTCGCAATTCGTGGCTTTGCCGATGGACGGTGATACTGCGGTGTCCTCCGATGCTGATGCGGCGGCTGTATCCCCTCCTGTGGAAAACGGAATCGGGCCCGGGCTCTTGTCGGGCCGGATGACGTTGCTGGGAAACGACCAGGGCGAAATTGTGCAGGCGTCCTCCGATGAAACTTGCGGTAGCACTGTAGGTTCCTTGACTGCACACGCACATGGTAGTGACGTCGAAAGCTTTCCTGCGGCACAGCCTTGGCCGAGGGGGAACGTGGGCGATAGTATTCCTGCCGTCGGCGACACTTCCGCAAGTCATGCGACCGTGGAAGTGAGCACGCCGAATGGAGGGGCACTTGGTTTCGATCGCAAGGCGTGGAGATCGGGGCAATACGCTTCGATGGGTCAGTCGGAGCTGCAGCAGAGCTGCAGGCAAATCTACGGCGAGGTCTGCATCCCGTGCGGGATGCCCTGATGGGACGCCCATCGTGGTTTGCGCGCTGACACGAGATGGGGTTCAGGTCACCACAAAAACCTCGATGTCTACTTCAGTGGGACAGGAGCTGAACGAATGCCCAGAAGAAGAAGACGACGACGGGACTTACAAGGTAGTAGCGACTGATCAGCCCCCCTGCAGCACTGACAAAGTTGTGCACACATGGCCGTTCTTTTTTCGCATGGGCTCGAAACTCTCAAACCTACTCCAACTTTGGCAACGCGCGCAGTTGTGTACGCATAAACAAACTTGCCTCTTGCTGCGTGGACCTAGCCCCCGGGCCGCGAGCACCAATGGTTTGTGGTCGGCAGGAGCGACTGCGAGAAAGAGAAGGCACGGTTGACAAGGCTACGGCAGAACTCGTGGTACGCCTTAACATGGCAGTGAACGGGCTCTTGGGACTCGGAGCTGTCGAAGATCTTTTCCCGCCAGGCGCACCAGAGCGAGAGCAGTTCGAGTTGTTTGCCACCTCGGTGCTGTGGATGGCCGCACGCACGGTCATGGTCTTTGGCAGTCTGGCGGTGCTAAACGGTATGGCAGGAATGCAGCTTGCTAGCTATACAGCTGGGGTAGGCGCTGGGGTGATGCTCATCGTGATGGCTGGGATGCGATTCTGGAACAGATCACAAAGGCGGCCGAAGCTTGCCCGCCTCGCGTGGGGGCTGTGGGTGTTGGTGTATGTGGCGCTTGCATTGACCGCTGCAGTGCCGGTGTCAATGCACATCTTGGCAGGGGGGCTTTGGTCTGACGGCGATGTGCTGCTGCTGGTGGGTAGCGCGCCATTTTACACGCTGCTCTTTTTCGGCTCCATGCCTGGCAGGCGGTGGGAAGTTGGCGCGGCGATTGCGTTCCACGTGGTCTCTGTGGTCGTCCTGGTGTTTTTAGATCGTGGCGAGAGTCCTTTCCCGGAGAGGAATGTCTCTGCCTATGCAGGGGTGAAGATGTTTACGCACGCTGTATTTCCTGTAGCGGTTGCCTTGGCACTTCGCCGCAAGATGGGAGAATTTCTCTGGTGGCGCGAGGCGCTCACCTGCGTGGTAGAGGTCTCCTCCCTTGGCCGTCCATGCAGCGCATCCAAGCTGTACAATGAGTTATGTGAGCCCTACACCTGTGAATTTGCTGCAGTGGCTCGGGCCCAGTAAGTGCAAGGTTCACGCGCTTGACAAAGAGCGCCAGTGACGCCTGCCACCCGCAGGATCTCGAGCGGCAGCGGGCCTTTACTGAGCAGCTGTTGCATTCCGCCATCCCTCCGGCGCGTGCTCGACGCCTTCGTTGGCGTGTGCCGGAAGAGTGGCACAAAATGAGTCTCGATGAGTTTCCCGACTGTACTGTCGTCCAGATGGATATCCAGGCCCGCTCTCTCACAGACCTCACGCGGCTTCTCCGTACTGCGCTGCTCTGCGAAGCGCCGCACTCAAGCATGCACTGAATTATGCAGGGGTGTGCATTTTCAGGGCTTCACCAAGATGTCTTCTGGGCTGCTCGCGGACGAGCTGGTCGACTTGGTTAATGCGATCTTCACATCGCTGGACAAGGCGGCGGATCTCATCGGCCAGATCTGGAAGGTCGAGACGATAGGGGACTGCTACCAGGTCATCATTGGGGGTCCGAAGCAGTGCGAGGACCACGCGGAGCGCGGAGTGGAGCTTTCGCTCGCCATTCTCAAGCTCCTCTCCGCGATTTCCCAACGCCTTGACCTTCCCGTCCGCGGTCGATGCGGCGTTCACACCGGACGAGTCACTGCTGCGGTGGTTGGGACTCTGTTGCCGCGCTACCTAGTTTACGGTCCAGACGTGAACATCGTTCGAGCCATGGAAGTCTCGGCCCGCCACTCCTTTGCCCTGACCCCACTTCCCCCAGGCCGCCAACTACTTCGCGCCCCAGACCCGTCTCACGCAAGTTGTGGTCGGGGATCCACAGTCAAGTGCGGAGTCTGGAGCGGTACGCCTCACCGAGGGCACGCGCGCGCAGCTAGGCCCCGACTGGCTCCTCCACGGACCCGAGGTTCTTGTATCAAAACCTGACGACCCTAAACTCCCCCGCTCAGGTGCACTGCCCCATTAACTCGGCGAGAGTGTGATTGAACAGGTGGTCCAAGTGGGAGATACTGCTGTTCCGACGTACACCTTGCGGCTTGAGCAACACAACAGCTGGAAATTGGTCGAGTCGGCGCGCAAGCGCTCGCCACTGCTAGCCACCTTTTTAGAGCAGTTCACGTCGCCGAATTTCGCAGACCACTCCAAGAAAGCGCCCGTCGTGATAAGCTCCAAGGGCCTGTTTGGCGGTAGCGGAGACAATGGCGCGAAGGCTAATGAGTCGCATCGGATGATTGGGTCGGTCGGGCGGCAGAGTGCCTCCAAGATCCTGGATGTCCCGGGAGGTTCCTCTGCCATGCAGGTGCCTCCTAGGCCTTTCCGCCCCTGAGCAGGCTGTGGAACTGAGTCTGATGTGCTGCTTGGCGGGAACAGAGCTCCGCCGGACTCCCAGCCGTCGCGTCGGCCGAGCGATTCTCCGACGCATTCAGGCGCATGCCTGATACCCCCTTACTGCCCTGATTGTGCTCTCGTAGAGAATCTTCGCATCCTGAGAGATGTTCCACACTTATACACTCTTCCCTCTAAAGCGAGGGCTCTCAGCCTTGCGATGCACTGCCGCTGCGGTACAATGGCGCATTTGCAGAACATGACGCATTTTGGAAATGCCCGGCAGAAAATCAACGGGGCTGTCAGTCGACCGTGAAGATAACGTTTCGCGGGACTCGCCCATTGCTTTCAGTACACGTAAACACCTTACCCGCCCATCCTAATGCTCGAGTGGCTGGCGAAACATGTTGTGTCATTCTCTCAAACGCCCGCCTCGTTCCACGGTTCTTCCACTAGAGCACCGCTTCAGAAGTGCGTGCGCCTCTATCATTGCGGAGAGCTCACGGCATTTGAGGGTCTCGATGTCATCGAAACTGGCTCGAACGTTGTATACGCGAGGCATCTGAACGAGGCTCCGTTGGCAGCTGGTCTCCTCAAGGAATCCAGCGAAATCGTGTTCCGGCATCTAGACTCGATCAGAAGTGCGCCGATCGTGAGTTCTCGCCGCCAGCTTCCTGCGAAAGGAGATTCAGCAGCATCTCTCACCGTCGCGCCAATTCTGCAACGACTGGCGGTATCCGGGAAGTTCTTCGGTACTGCAGAGGGTACCGGCGTATCATCCGCGGATACTTCTGTGCATCACCGATCGTCTCCAGCCGCCGATAGTGGGAATGCTAGGATCTCAGTGCGGCGAAGGTCCCGTGCCTGGCTCAGCCCCCATCATCCATAGTTTCTGGGGCTCTCGACCTGAGCAATACTGACTCTCACGCTGGCCTGGTGCCATAGACGAGATCATTTCGGGGGCACGTTGAGGCTTGCTCACCCGTTACTGCACGGCCAGTGAACCTTGCGCCGAGCGTTCCTTTTCACGTGCTCGAGCGCTTCTGAAAGTCTAGCTTACGGTTGGAAACGCGCTTGGCAGCTCTGATCCACTTGCAGGAGCGAATCAATTGGCGCAACACGTCGGACCGAGTCCAGCTATCATGGCGCGAAGGCATTCGTTAACGATGGGAGCGGGCTCTGGTGAGGGCGTGAGGCCTCGATTGATGGCTCGCCGTTGGTCACTAGCAACTACGTCGACTGAATCGTCCGGCGTAGACGGAGATGAAATTGATGTGTCACGATTTCGAGCGCTTCGGGCGCACGTACAAAACATTGTTGAGCGGCAAAACCAGCGAGAGGAGCAGGAACGCGAAGAGGCCATCAAGAAGAGCCAGCAAGAATACGCAAGTTCGACGATACGATTGCCAACTCAGCGGCGCAGGCGCTCGTTTTTCAGAACGGTTCCTTGCCCTATTTCCAGCCGACATTGTGTGCATTTAGCAGAATCCAGCGGGGGATGGGGTGAGCATCTCATCAATGATTTCTCCCTGCAGTCCTCGGCAGTGCACCCTGTCGACGCTAATGACAGAGGACTACTGGTGCGGTGCGGAAGCAGCAGCTCCAATGTCGCTTCCCGCATGACATCGAGTCCGTCAGAGACGAACTTGCACGTATCATCGCTTGCCCCTTTGCGATCACCACCTTTACAGACCTCGTATGCCCTTTCCCCTTCAATTTTGCGGGCCTCCTCTGGGACGGGCACCAAGGTTTCTCGCTGGGCGGTGCTGCGGACATCCGTCGGTATGCGCACACGGTTTCGCGCCGCAGAAGCTGTGCGGAGAGCTGCGGGAATATCATCTTCCGCGCAAGGAGTTGGAATTCAGGTACGCAACGGGGGCGGATCCATGCAAATAGCGGCGACCGTCGCTGACGGCCGCCGTGCGATGAGCGCGCGGTCAATGATGCAACCCTCAAAATGTCGCCATATTGAGGGCAGCAAGCCATGCACACATTGCCTCCTTTTGTCTGAATTTTGGGTGCTGTCGGGGGTGGTAGAGGGCGCTGCGAGATAGTGCCGAAGTCATGCGCTTCGGAATGGCAGCAATGCCTGGAAACGTGCCAGGCACTGTGGTCGGGACTAATCGGCATACCTTGGGGCAAGAGCGCAAGCACTTGCAAGGGTCGCATTCCAGGTGCAGTGTGTGCTTTCCGCAAGCCAAGCCAGCTTGGTTGCGGTTCCCTGAAACACTGCATGCGTCTCGCTTCAGCAGCGCATGTCCTGAAAATTGCATACTCTCGAAAGCTAGAAATTACCTGCAGCGTCAGGTTGATTTTTGTGACCGGTGGTTCAGACGAGAGAGCGAGGATGTGACATCGAGCATCTCCTCGCGTGGGGAACGCGATGAGGAGGGAGACACACATCGAAGTCAGCCCGTTGCAGACGCTGCTCTGATGGAGGAATGTGCCCTGGAAGAGTTGAGAGATCAAGGCGAGAGTTTGAAAGAGTCTGAGGAGACGTCATCAACGATTGATGAAGGTATTTTTCAGGTGCTGCTGTTGCTTGCAGGTGTTGGTGCTGCCCTGACTGCAACATGTGGATACTCTCGCTGGACAGAGAAATATGAAGAGGAGCGACGCACGGGTATGTTGGTCGGTGCGGTGGTCTGGGTGACATTCGCAGCGGCTACGCTTGGAATGGGCCTAGCTTCTCTGATCCGGCCGATGCTACTGAAACATCCAGCTTCACGTCGAATGGCGCAGTTCGCACTCTTTTTTGGGCCGGTTGTCTTTGTCCTAACGAACTCAGTGATGGATGCGAGCATTCTTGTACTTTTTTCTTTCTTTGCCGTGCTGCTTCAGGCGACAACAGTTGACAAGCAACAAAGTTCGTCCTCGCTTGCCAGCCTCAGTGTTGCGGTACTTTTCTACGTTGGATTTGTCATCGCGGCTGAGATGCCCGTGGACTCAGTCGATTCAGTGCGACCAGAGGGAACGCTGGAGCTACTCAAGCTGCGAGGTTTTGCATTAGTGCAGTGCGGGCTTCTTCCCACCACATTCGTCGTGACTGCTGTACTGCTGATACGTCGGCTTGCGCAGCAGCTCGAGAGCACTACGAGGACGCTAGATGCCGTTGAGCGGGAGCTGATTCTGGAGCGGTCGGTGCTGCATGCCCTCGTTCCAGAAGCAGTCGCGGTGCGTCTACTCAACATGGAAGAGAATACCATAATTGCGGACTCGTTTCCCCACTCTGCAGTCCTCTTTGTATACATCTGCGAGCAGGACGGGCTCATGGAACGGTTTGGCGTCGATCGAACCATAGAGTGGATCAACCAGGTCTTCCACCAGTTCGACTCGGTTGTTACGCCGCGGCAGGGCGCCCGCACGGGGATGACTAAGATTGAGACCTTTTCGCAAATCTACCTCCTGGTCGCCTGGGGGGTCGATCCCCCCCCCACACACCTGCGTTTTCCGCTCTTTGCTCCCGCCCAGCAACCTGCTCAGCAGCCGTATGCACCCTGCAGATATTTCTCACCCCGCGGTGCCAACGACAGGGCAGAGCGTCGCACGGAGACAAGCAAGTGGACGGACAGGCTGAACCAGATCTAGCTGCTGTGGCTGTAGCGCTACAGCTCTTTAAAAGTGTCAAGGAGGTGCTGCGACCCGACGGGCAGGCTACAATTCTCAAGGTAGGAATCAACTCAGGGCCTCTTTGTGCGGGCGTCATTGGCGACGACTCGCCTCGCTACTCTATCTTCGGCGATACAGTGAACACCGCTTCGCGCATGGCCTCCACTTCACAGGCTGCTTCGGCCGACCGCCCCTTGTTGCAGCTATCGTCGGTGTGCCATTGCTAACCCTCCCCTAATCTTGACTCTTGCGCCCTTGCCGTTGGTCGTGTATCCATGAGCCGTTGTCCCTGCCTCTTTTAGCATTAGGGAGATGGCATTTGGTTGCATTCCTCGCGTGATAATCTCGTGCTGAAACCAGGGTGTCATGGAGAAGCTGTTAGAACAGCCGGCAGTGCCCCTTGGTGCAGACACGGCGGTGATGCTGCGCACACTTCTGAACTCTGATTGGCCTCCCATGGCCGCCGCCTTGCTAGAAGCGTGAAGCTCATAATCTTCTCACGATATGTGGGCGGGGTTCATGAGCGCGCATCACAATGAATTGTCACTGAAGCTCTATGTTCTCGGTGTGCTTGCAGGAGCGGGAGCCAACGTCTTTGGAGATTTTGAAGGGGGCTTATGGAATTGAGGTGTCCAAGCGAGAGGAGAAGCTGCTGGTCAAGGGCAAGGGGGACATGCAAACATACCTATTGTCTCAACGCGATGGCGATATATCCGTGCCGGATGGGTGTACCCATACGCTTCGTTCGCCACCGGTGCAATCCTCAAAGAAAATACCCGTACAGAGAGAAAGGGGGGCGGGGCAGGGGCGGAGAGATGAATCTTCAAGCCCTGTTTATTGGGCCACGCGGTAGCTTCTTCACATGAGCAAGCTGAATTCCCCCTTCTAGTCGGGGTCAGAAGGATTGGGGATGGGCTCACTCGCTGTATATTCACTCGCTGTCTATGAGCAGGCTCAGGAAGGACCCCCGCCTAGTCATGAACCATGACAGGATCGAGAGGAGCATGCGCTCATCCGTCGCAGTCGCAGCCGCAAAAGGTTGTTTGTGTTCGGACGGCACCACAGATGTCGTGATTCCGCGGTCAGCAGCGATGTTAGTCGAGGAGGAACAGGGGGAGAAAGTGCTACCAATCAAAACAATGATAGGTGACTGCAGGCTGTGCGGGAACATGTGACCCGCTGGAAACATATTTCAAGTCGCAGCATTATCTTGGCGTACAGGCGCAAACACGAGTTACTGCGGCTCACGTCTAGATGGCACTGCTGCCAGCTGTGCTGTGTGAGCAGCAGCAAGTGCCCCACCGAGTTCTTCCAGCGGGCGGTCACGAACCCGCGTCACCAAAACTGCATGCCCTTTGCCAACGGCGAGCGATACAATGGTTTCGTCTGCCATCAGCTCCCCTTCCTTCTGCAGCTCCCGCGTCGCTCTACCGCCGCGCGAGGCGCCCTCAGTCCTCCAGACAGGCACCGATCCCGCTTCGCCGAACCCGAATAGCCCAGAAGCCGCCGGTGCTTCCGCGCGCGCAAATAAAGTTTGTCCCATCGAAAGCGCACACAACAATCGACCCTGTAAAAGTTTCGATTTTTGGTCGTGATCACTGCTGAACTCCAGTATTGAAAAATTGCCAGTGAAGTGGAGGCCCTATACTATAGAGCAGCACTCACAGAGGCGAACAAGGGATCACGGAGAGGGGTAAGGCCTGCCCTGGCCTATCGGCCTCCATTGGAGCGAGGGTCGAGTTTAGAATTGCGGGAGATCGCAGCGCTGGGGCATCATCCAATACCGCAGATCGAGCGCGCGGAGCTTGGCAAGTAAAGGCCGGAAGTTGGCCCGCGTGAGCGAGTCCCCAACCCCAGAGCCGACGCGGTGCCGACCCCGTTTCTTGCGCGACGACGTGATGCACCCCGCACCAGGCATTCCCTAGCATCACAGTAGCCAGAGCTGACACACGCCGCGGCACCAAGCAATCCTCATCGCTTCCACCGTGGCCTGCCAATTAGGTCGATGCCACATCAGCCGTGCAATCACTTTCTTGTCGGCAGCGCGGATGAAACGAAACGTTTGGGGCGCGCGTTGCGGGTGTACACCTAGCGCGCCATACGCCCCTTCGCCCCATGTGAAGCACTCTCCGCAGCCCTCACTGATCGCCAAAGAGAAGTTGGCACCGCACCGCACGACACAGCACGCAGGGAGTTCGTCGCCATCAGATGCAAGCGCGACACGGGCTGGCCTCGCTGCATTGTTGCTGCCTCCACGCCCAAGCTGTCCGTGCGATCCACGGCCCCAGCTCCAGACAGCGCCCTCCTACGCGCCCTTCCATCATTTCTTTCTTTCAACCGCACGTCCAGGGGCTCAGGTGCCAGCGCTGACCGGTTACAAATAAGCGTTGCAAGAATGGGGTTGCGTAACAGCGAGGCACGTCACGTCTGTTCAGGTCAGAGCGGAGGGATCCCCAAACTTAGGAAAGAAGTACGCGCCAGGGAAAGAAGTGCGCGCCAAGTGATTGTCTGCACGTCCTTTTCCTGACGCAATCCTTTTTAGGACTGCCGGGCTGGGCAGAGATGACCTGTGCGAGGGCGAGCACATGTGCATCTCCGCATGCAACCTGGTAGATGCGTGCCGCGGGAGCTGCTGGAGCAACAGGAAAGGTCGCAGCCACTGGATCGGAACTGCCGGTATTGATGCCATTGCCAAGCTGCCCACAGCCGCCCGCTCCCCAGGTCCACACTCTCCCTGTAGAAGAGAGAGCGACGGAGAAGAGGCTGCCGGCGCACACCTGTCTCACGCCCCGAAGGCCCGGTACACGCGCAGGGACGCAGGAGATGTCAGCACCGCGTCCAAGCTGTCCGTTGTCTGCCAAAACCGTGTTTCGTAAGCGCCTGGCGCCATCCACTCGAACAGCCATGCGGCTACCCTCAGCCTGGCGCGGTCTTGGGGGCCTGGCCATGGCCCGCGAGGTGCTCACCCGCCCAGCCCCAGCTGATCACCTCCCCGGTCACCAGCCGGCACAGCGAGTGATAGCCCCCACAGGCGACCTCAGAAGCTGCCCAATCATCAAGGTCTGACAGCAAATGCACGCCTGCTGCATAATCAACCTTGTCCTGCCCAAACTGCCCCCTGTGGTTGCTGCCCCAGCATCGCACACGTGTTCGCGTCCAAACTGCGGCCCAGAAACTGCCCGAGGCTGGTGTTCAGACCGGGGTCGGCACCCAAGCTTCACTGGCAATCGTGCTGTGGCATCATCCTATCTCTGCGAGGAGTGCGGAAGTGGGGGCAAGGGTATGGGCGACAACCCTCTACGCCACGCCGGCTCAGGCGCAAGTATATCGTCGGCATCCTGAGGCTGACATCCCTCGATGCGCCCATCGGCGCCCTCTTGTGGCGTGCTATGCCTGTGGTGTGAAAGCGGTCTCTCCGGAAATGCCAGCGTGGACCGAAACGCAAGGTCCGAAACGACACTCTCTCGCGTCCTAGCGCGCATTCTGCGTGCAGCGGCTTGGTCACCTGGCTCTCCCCGCTTGATAAGAGCTGCGAACAGCCGTCCGCAGAGCAACTCCCATATGTTCTCGTCTCGGGTCGCGTTCCGAGCTGAGCGGCAGGTGCCGCCCAACAGTGCCACGGATCGAGCTGGCAAGTGTCGTAGAAACGCGTGTGCGACGAATTGCTCATCCATATCGAGCAAGTCTGAAAAGGAAGGCATCGCCTTCCTCGCTACCTGCAGCCCCGCACCTCTGTCGAGCCCAGTCCAACAAGGCCGACCTTTGGGCGCCAAAACGAAGTTAAGTCATCAATCGCTGCAAGGGACCTTACTGCCTGTTGAGGACTTCGAAACGATGAGCGGCAAGGCCTCGCCTATGCAGCAGGGTGCGCATCCGATCCTTTACCGCCCTGCGGAGGCAGTGAGCGCGACCAACGGTATTTATCGGCCGGAGCGTCCAGGATCTCCAATCAACGCGCTCGGGGGCGGCATGAGATCGCCGAAGCCGGGAAAGATGCCAGCGCAGCCAAAGGCTGGCACCTTCCAAGTTCGTGCCCGCTTCCTCACCCCGATTCCCAAGACGCAGAAGATGGCGATTTGGCGCGTGAAGTGGCGCAATGCTTGCATCAGAGACACTCGATGTCTCTAAGTCAAGCCATTCGCAGGTAAAATCTGCTGTTTTGGAAGAGGAAGAGGCGCCGATCCCTGAGCAGCCGGCCCTATTCCTGCCAGCGGCTTCTCCTGCATTGCTGATAGAGAAGAGCGACTACCACGATTTCCTCGCCGAATTGGGCACCCGGTCGCTCCCGCATGGAACATTTGCAGAGAAATGAGGCTCTGAACCCGGCTGAGCGTGCCCGATTGCAGGTACTCCTTTCCCGAGCGGCGGCCTACATGTGTTGTGGTCATATCGTCTCGCTGGGTCTCGGAGACCGATAATGTTCAGGTGCACGCCGCCCGGCGCACGCTGACTAGAGCAACTCGAGCAGCCGCGTTGAGCAGAGCGCCCTGGTTGCTGGGCTCGGGCGTTTTGCACCTTGCAGGTGATGGCGAACCCTCGGCCGCGGACGGTGCACGACTTCTTCGGATTTGCGGAGGGGCTGTACGAGGTAGAGTACTGCGCCAGGTGCGAGGCAGAACACTCCGCCAAGGTTGCGGAGGTCCTTGCTGTGGCTGGCATCCCCGTCGAATTCGAGGGGCAGCGTGGGTTCGACGTCGGTTGCTGGTCGCCGCTCTGCCTCATTTTCCCAGCGGCAGACGTGCCGGTAGTGCAGGTCTCGCTTCACGGCTCGCGCGATGCACAGTTGCACGTGCGCATCGGGAAGGCACTGGGTGCGCTGCGGGACATCGGCTACCTCATCGTCGGCACCGGTGGCGTGACGTGGAACCTGCTGGACCTCGACTACGGGGGAGGCGAGCCGCCTGCCGCTGCGGTGGCGGTCGATCGATGGGTCAAGGATGTTGTGTCTCGCGAGGAGAACAAGCCACAGTGGCTGGCCGCAGCCGATGCTGATGTGGCATGGGAGGCGCGCTCACAAAAGCTTGCGCGCATCTTCGACCATAGAGTGGACATCGCTGAGGCTGCCCGTCGAGCACACCCGTCGCCGGATTCCTTTCTGCCCCTCATCGTCGCGTCCGGTCCTCAACCCCCGTCCACACTGCTGAAGAACGTGTCATCAGCCGCTGCCGCTGACCCCCTCCTTATTGAAACCGAGCCGGTGGTCCACCGCAAGTTTGGATGAAGTGTGCCACATGTGCCGGCAGCCACCGGCGGACCAAGCTCGTGTATACACGAAGGCTGGGCCTATGCAGCACTTTCTATGACTACTTTTATGTTCGGCGACCTTCCGCCCCAACGCGCCGTTGCTGGGCTGGAGGGCGTCTCCAGGGATGGCGCATCCGCACTTCCCACAGCTGCTCAGGTTCCAGAACACCCGCGCTAGCGCGATGACGTTCAGGGCAATTCTAATCTATCGTGGGATGGATTTGTGAAGATGCATTCATACAACTCTGAAGCGGCTTTAAATTGCTTGTTCTCAAAATTGCGAGCAGGAAGTGGTTTCAATGCCCGAATCGAGGGCGGAGACAGCCGCCACGGCTCGCTCTCTCGCTGAGGCCCCAGCAAACGTCGGTGCGCAAGAAGGAGTTGATTGCATCCAGCCTTTTTCTCCATTGGTGGGATAGATCCCAAGCATTTGCTGCAAACTGCGATATGCGCGACACGTTTCAAGTGTTGACCAACCCATGGGGCAGGATGGCGCGGAGAAAGAAGATGCTCGGTCATCAAAAGCGGCCTCTGAGTGTGAAGAAGAGCCTTTGGTTGGCGAGGATGTGCCTAGTGCTCTGAAACAACAATCGACTGTAGATTCCGACCGCGAAGAGCAAGGTAAATGGACTGATACTATTCAGCCCGATCAGAGCACCAGTCTTGTTTGCTGATCTCTGTAAAAATTTCAGACCGGAAAGCGAAGACCACGACAAGTGGACAATTCGATTTTTTTTGGTGGTGCGTTGATGCCCAGACTCTCGCGCAGACATCGTTCTGGAACCTCAATCGAGACGCGCGTTGATCTCGCCTGCAGGATCGCGTCCCCGCACTAGTGGAAGTGACCGTCCAACTTCGAGGGAGGCAAATCGCGGGATGGTCAAAATGGCGCAGGTGTTTCAAGCGTTCAATCTCGAGAAGCCTATCGTTGAGATCGCTGGTTTCTTTTCGGCCAGTAAAGAATTATGCTTCTTCTGTCGAGTGGAGACTCTGACATGGTGATTTCACACAGGCTGCTGCTGAAGGGGATGAAGAAACAGAATTTGCGGAGCAGGTGAAACCCACAACACAATGACTGTGAAGCGAATGCATCGTTTCATCACTCCTCTTCTGAAGTCGTTAAGAGACTATATGTGACTGGTCTCCATCCTTTTGCCAGGTCCGAGCTCTCGAGCGCGGTGTTGCAAATTTGCAATCAGCTCCCCCCACGTGAATGAGAGTGGCAGCAAGCAGTAGGAGAGAAGACGATTTTTAAGAGGTTGGTTGTTTAGCGTCAGTGAATTCATGAGAGTTTTCCGCTGTGCTGTTGAGATTGACGAGGAATTCCCTTCTTTGTTTTCTTACAAAATGTCAGCATCGCCGTTTTATCCCTGACCGACCGATTCTTCTGTATTCTCTCCTCTACAGTCTAATATCGCTATCGCACCAATTCCGCGTCAAGAATTATTGATCTTGTCAGATTTTAAATATTTGAACTCCTGAGGCGCGTGCTCCCGGCAAAATCTTCTCGTTCTGCCAAGCAGGGGGAAAGATCGAAAGTTCGTCAGGTTGTCAGCCAGGAGGAGAGAAAGAAGATTGTCGAATTTTTCTTCGTACAATGCGGCATCTAACTTCACCTTTCGAATGGGTCGCCATAGCTTGACGAACTGTCGCAATTGGGCATCTCACACCGTTTTGATACGAGATTGTAGTGCCAGGACTCCTTATGCAAGGAACAGAACCTCGCTCCTCCCTGTATCGAAATCAAGTAAAAACACCGTTCATGCCTGCGGACATTTGCTGAATGCGCACTACACTGGAATGAGGAAATCAACCTCGTTGAGCAGGCCGAACGAAGCACGGTTCGGGCAAGCATATACTCCAGGCGATCCCAAAATCACATTCCATCCTTTCAATGTAGCCGAGCACTTTCTGCAAGATTCACCATGACGAATCAACAAATACCCCCCAGAGTTCTGTAGTCATGGGACTTTTTGGATTGGCCAAATCGAGCGACGGAGCGGCAGAAGATAGGCGCAACCTATTCTTCACATCGACTGAACCAGGCTCATGGTTGCGGTGTAGAGCGCACCATCGTTTGCCCCGGCCGTGCATTCCTACAGAAAGACAAAAACGAAGAGCCATCAGAGTGTTACATGGCGAGGAAAAGCTAGATATCCTGGAAAATGTGTCAATCGGGAACGTGACTTTCTGTCATCGGGACTCAGCGGCACCGAAAGTAGCGAGTGTTTCACAATTGGCGTGTGCGCATCGTCGACCCTGCACAGGCAGTCAATGATACTTTTACAAGATGGCATCAAGGATACAAGCGGCCTGTTGCAGAGTGCACACGGTACAAAGCCGTAAAACGGCAAGGGCTTCAGCTTCACCTGCACTCGCCAGTGGACGTTGTTAGCGCGATGCGCGCGGCACACTATTTCGGGCTTTGACTTAGGCGTGTCGCCTTCATCTGATCCAGGCGCACGCTTGAACGTCGCGCGATTCTTGCAGAGTGGTTCCGCGCAGCGACGGTTGAACACATCTTCCTGATCTCCAGAGATTGGGGGAGTGAATCAGAATCCGCGGTCGGACGGACGAGAGGCGCACAGGCAGGGCGGGGGATTACGTGAGAGGCAAGCTTGTGCGCCCGGCAAAATGTTTCGGCTAAACCCTCAGAACGAGGCTGCTGCCCCACGGTCGAGTCACCTCGCCGGAGCCGGTGCGCAGGGGCCTGATCCGGACGTGCTGTGCCTACAGGGGCTCTCTCGCCAACCTCTCGTCTGCAACCAGACGAGAAGTTGCCAGACGGGAAATTGCCGTCTGACGAGAAGTTGCCAGGCTGTGTGAGGTCGACAGATTTCCGGGCTCCTCTCTGCAATTTCTGGCGATCATCGGCGGCTTCGGCCGCCAACGCAGGGTCGCCGAAGATGCCCATCTTGATGCAACCGGGCGCCTTGCAACGCCAGATGCCCCGCGCCGTCCGACGACGCGCCGCAAGGTTCACGTGCTCTCCCGGCACGCGATGCGCCCCGCAGTACCTGCCGCCCACCTCGAGAGCACAAGTCAGCGGAATCCTTGCCCGACAATTTGCGGCCTAATCTAGCCTGCAGAAGGGCGTACGTTCCCTGCTGCAGCCCATCTTTGGAGTGGGAACAAGCTGGCCAAAAGATCGGAGGGCAGGTCGTCGTGTGCCAAGGGGTGGGCACCTCTGCACACCGTCGTTAGCGTCGCCATAGATGACCAGCCCTGGTGCTGCCTCACATCCTTCCAAGTGCTGGCATCGTCTGGTGCTGCGCGTCCGCTTCTCCCCTGTGCTTGCACTGCCGGGGCAGGCCTCGAGGTCGGAAGCCTTCCCCTGGCCGCCACTCCCAACTGTATTATTGCTTGCAAGATTCTGCGCCCTGCTCTTGACGGTAACGCCAGTAGATATTTTGTCAAGTTCGCACGCGGCTGCGCTGGTTGCCGCGCCAACAGCACGACTTGAGACAGCGCGACGAGCGGATGTGCCACGGGGGGGCAAGCACACGATCGAGCGCGCACCCACAGATCGACACGGTCCGGACTCGGAAGCCGAAAGAATTGGAACGCCACAAAGGATCAGTACAGCTCCGGTGAGCATGATTCTGGTGCGCATGTGAGGATTCGGTCTCCGCCCGGGTGGCCTGCCACCCGCTGCTATCTCCGCATACGAGCGGGCGCATCCCTTGGGCCGTGTTGCAGCAGCCGGAAGTGCAAGCCATCGCCGGTCGACATGATCCGACTGCTGTCCTACGAGCCTGCTTTTACACCGAGGCTACTTGCATGCTGTTGGTTGCACACCTATGTCTTTCCGGCCACGGGCGGCTACACACTGCTCCCAGGGCTCGCTGCGACTTCACACTGTGTAGACTCCAACGATGGCCATCCTCTGTGGGAGTCCCCCCACTGTAGACTCATGAGGAATTCATGTACTTTTGCATGTTTGACCTCTCTCGAAAAAAGTCGTTCGAGCTCGGAAGCCGGTCCTGGAGACACTGCCACAGAGGATGGCCACCTTTGGCGCCCACCACAAGCGATGCGGGCCATCCAGGATAGTTCTGGTCCTTGCACTGTTGAGCGCTATCCCTTCAATCGCTAGGGAATCTCACATTGCTCAGCGCCGCACGATTCTAAATACTGCCCCCGCTTGCTACACCGTCCTGAACGACGCAGGCACGATCGGCTGCCGCAGCACGTCCCGTGCTGGCTCAGAGGCACCACTGGTGCTTATTGACAACGAAAATGCGGTTTCCGAGTTTGCTGCAGGCAAGCTCGGTAATGAGGGCATCGCAGTGCTGTCCTACTCACTCTTTTTGCGTTCCACGATGCTGGCACTCCAAGATTCCGGACGCTGCCGCGGTGTGCTACTCACAGCTCCATCGGTGGTGCCAGCGAAATTTTCAAGTGCTCAGCAATTTAGCTACTGCAAATGCGACGGGGGCGGGTGTGGAGCTGCGTGGAACACGCCAGGAAGTGGCTTAGCCGAGCTCGACCTTGACTTCCCCGTGTTGTGGCTGTCGGCCAACGAGACAGCAGAAGTACGGGCCAAGGCCGCTGCAAATGGCAAGCAGGGCTGGACACACTTTCCGCAGCACGTCGCACGCATGCGATTTGCCATGGACGTATTTGAGGTGCTGCACCACTCGATGCCTGCCGCCCTAACAGTTCACGTCCCCGCCTGGCGCTGCCCAGGTCTCGTGGTTGCTGCAAATGAAGCGTGCGGAGCGGGCAGGGCTTTCGATTTGACGCTGGAACGTGGTGGGAACTGCAAGGTCCGGGGCGTTGTTGCCCGAGCTGCACGCCTGACTGCGGAAGCGTCTGCTGTGACAGCAGTCGCGGCTTCCGCTGCAGAGCCGCTGTGGACGATCAGAACCACTCACTTCCCAGCGTGTGGGGGTCTCCCCGCTGTGCTCGGCATGGACGGCCGTCAGCAATCTCTTGCTTGCGCGCACAAACGTGCATGCCGCTCGGAGGTTACAACGTGTGGGCGATTTCGGCTCCTGCGCTGCCGTTGCCGCCCCACCAGCGCCTGCTGATGGTGGTGGCCTCGATGGATAGCTCCGCGTTCTTCCACTCACGGGCGCCTGGTGGAGCATCATCTGCATCCGCCGTAGCTCTTGTCGCCGCGGCAGATGCCCTCCGCCTCTTGGCTCATCAGCTCCGTGCCGCCGGCTCCCCGGCCATCCTATACCTCCTCCTGCAAGGTGCGACCCATCCATCACATCTCCCTCTCATGGGCTCAAAATGACACGACCTGCTCACGCTTGGCCTGAGATCGATCGGGCACATGAAATGAATGCCCAAAGTGATACAGCATTTGGCGGTTGAGCGCTGGCAGAAGCTGTTGGCCATGTAGCTGCGCGCGGCGCTGAAAGGAGCAACGCGGTGGGTGCAGGCTCCACGTGGGACCAGCTGGGGGCGCGCAAATTCGTGTGGGACGCAAGGAACTTCCGTTGTGCACGGCGTCGACCGGGGGGCGCGGGCTCGTCGAGCGATATGTGTCTCGAACCGCTGCTGCTCTCACCCGAGATCGAAAAGGTACGCGCGTCCTGCTTGATCGCGAGAGCCCTCGTGCGACGTGACCCAAAAAGGGTTCTCCCTTCGCCTGCTTGTCGGCACAGTGGCTAGAGCATTCTGATTCGCGGTGCTTGCTACAACTACTGAGCTCTTTGCGGCTGCTCGCAGATCAATCTCACTGATGTCGATTTTCTCCTCGAGCTGGATCAGGTTCGGTCTGCCCCATGGACACCCCGCGCTGCCAACGCGTCATGCGTTTCACACCGTCAACGCCCGTCCGACTCGCGCAGGTAGGCACGGGCGAAGCGAGTGCGCCCCTCTTCCTGCACACGGGGTGCGGTGTCTTGCCACCCGTTGCCGCGCGCGCCGCGGCGGCCCTCGCCCCCGACCCTTCCCAGGGCCAGCCGCCAATCCAGGTCAGCATCCTCGCCCGGGACCCCTCGCCCAGGAGCGCTTCCCGCAACGCCTCCTGCGACCGTGCCCCGCGCTAGGCGAGGTGCCGCAAGGCGCAGAGGCCCCGCGCCCGGGGACGTCCAATGACGCGTGGCCTGCGTCCGTGGCGTGTTCATCACACCGCCGCAGCCTGCGACGCCTGGGCTTCCGCTCCCCCAGACCTCGGCTATAGCCGCAGCATTCGGCTCTACGGCGTTCGCCAGCCAGGAAAGAAAGGCGCCTGATTCCGAGGCAAGACCACGCGAGACAGCGCTGCTGGCAGGGTATGACTCGGCCTTTGCCACGCCGCACTTCCGCTCAGCCTTCGACACCGCAGTGGATCCTGCTGTGGTCTGTGCAGCGGCAACCGCCACTGCGCGTGCGATCTTCCGCATCGCCACGGCTCCCGTCTCGTCCTCGGCCTCGGGTCCTTCCGGACCGCTTCCCCCGCCCGCCTCGCTCGTCGCAGACTGCGGGCTGGTAAGCTGCCCCTGGCGTCTCTCTACAACGCGTGGGGCGTTTCGAAACGCGCAGCAAGACGTTTTTGTGTCAAACAATCCAACTATCTCAACGCATTTGGCCCATTCCCCTGGCAAAAGTAGCGGCAACGGTCTGTGGCGGGAGAAGGAGAAGTATGCAAAAGGCCGGGAGAGAGCTAGGGCCGTTAGAGGTGGTTGAAGTGAGAGGGCGATACCTGGTCGGCCCAGCGCTGCAACTGACGTGGGCTTCTGGGCGCCCGACCAGGTGACCCGGATGCTCCAGGAGCTGTTGCCTGCTAGAGGTGACGCGCAGCGCGAGCCGCCGCTCGGCAGCGCGTACTCTTCTATCTACCAGCCCCCGACGCGGGGCCGGGGGCCGTCACGGCGCGAGTCCTTCTTCCGCGCCTCTCTCGCTGCCGCCACACGTGCTCCAGACAGCCTCGGCGCCCAAGCGACGTGCGACTGCTGCGATCCGGATGCCCGGTTCAGTGCCGGCCCCCTGGCCCCTCTTATATGGGGGACATCATCACCTTTGGGGTTCGAGGGAAACCTCGGATTTCAGAGCCCAAGAAGCCCAAGCCCTGTTTCTCCTTGTAGCCCGCGCGTGAACCTGAAGAGCGGTCGGCGCGGCATGATGGTGCAGCTGCGAGGCTGTGGCATACCGCGAGTGCATTCCTGGCGCGGGGGGCGGGGGCGGCAGCATGTGTGTCACGACCCTGACGTTCTTCCACGACGCGCTGGTATCCGTCCGACCCGAGCTGTTCCATGGCGCTTCGGAAGCGATGTGTATTTGAACTCGGGGCTCGAGGCTTCCGGGTGCAGCTGCGCGGCGCAGAGGTTGTTCTTGCAGCGCACGCTCCCCGTCTCACGAGAATCGGCGCACGTTGATACGCGCAAGCGGTGCGGCGCGGCACGGCAGGCGCCGGACGTGGCGTGGGACGAAACGTCGCAGCGTTTTGTGGTGGCGAACAATTCAAACAGCTCGAGTCCTGTCTGGGCCGAGTCAAAGTGCTGCCCCGTCCCAGAACGAGCCTATCAGACTCCGAAAGACGGACCAGGCAGTTCTTCGGACGGTTTGAGGTGCGCCAGCTTACGTTGAATTGTGCGCGCAGCTGGCAAGCAGACGTGGGCGCAGAGGTGTACCTTGCAGACTCGCCAGCAGTCGAGAAGGTGGGTTCCACCCGGCGGCGGCTGCCACCGGCGCGCCAAGGTTATCTCACAGCGAGCTTCCTGGGTCGGCAGGCGGCGGCGATCGTGGGCATAATACTCACGCTGGCAACTGTGGCAGCGGTCTCCCTGCTGCAATCCTTTTACAACCGTCACTTCAAGCAGAGCTGAGTCGGTGGTAGTCGAAAAATCATGCGGATTGAATGAAACGTCAAAAAATCATGCGGATTGAACGACAAGTGCAGCTGCCATGAAACATGAAAACGTAAGTACTTCAAACACAAGACTGGGTGATTTGTTTTGAAGAACTCATATGTACAAGATGTGACCTGAATCAGCTCTTTTTTCACAAATCAATGTGCCAGCGTGTGGTATTTAATGACAACTCAAAAGATGTGACCGGCTAGCACACAAAAGTGACATTCCCTATTCAGTAGATTTGCCCTATCTCCTTTACTCTCGTCTTCTTCTCCGTGTCAGTACAGCACGTGTCACAGACCCGACCGACTGGTCGTCACAACAACACGGGAGAAAATGCGAAAGGGCACACGTGAGCGACCACATCCACGAATGTGGAAATGTCTAGCAAGAAGCTCACGTTTTCATGTGGAGCTCATATTAGTTAGCAGAGCTAATATATGAGATGCTTCTCAAAAAGGCGCGGCGTTCGTACGTAGATACAGGGGGCAGGCTGAGATAGCTAAGATGCACGCTCCCACGACTTTTTGCTTTACTCACGGACCAACAGGCACACGCGCTCCAGGGTGATCCGCGCAACATCTCCTCGGGAATGGCGACATCACTTGGGAAGCCCACATGCTGGGTCGAGAAGGGCGCTGGCGGCGGGCTGGGGCGACGGTCCCTCTCCGATCTTGGAGTGGATGAAGTACCGCACGTTGCCCGCCCAGGTAGGGTCAGTGGCCAGAGGGCCCTTGGCTTCAACCGCTGCGCGCAAGGCCGCATCAGGGATGTGCTTCTCCAACGAGCCGCCAGCGCCAAACGGAAATCGCTGCGCCATCTCTCGTGCCACCTGCCACCATGCATCTCAGCGCGCTCGCAGTCGTCGCACCGCGTCTCCACGCGAGTGTGCTCTGGCGAAGAGCGCGCAGCTGAGGGCGGCTGGGGCGGGCGGGGCGGGTGCCATGGGCACGTCGGCCTCCTCTAGGAAGAGAACTGCGTTGGGACCAGCGTCGAACGTGTAGCACGCGACAGTGCGCCCTGCGGCTGCATTCAGCTGGTGCACTGCTGCGATGATGGCTCGGGACGTATCATTCAAGTAGAAAATAGGTGGGAACGTGTCGAGGCACGTGGCATGAAATGAGTTGCTCTCTTCCATCGTGAGTCGCGCAAACGTCTCAAAGTCCTTCTCAACAACGGCCTTCTCCATTTTGGCAACCCTCCCAGGCACCACCGCTGCCGCCCTGTGCTGCAGTAGGGTGCTGGTCTGCACCGAAGTCTTCATTCCTCCTGTGCTGCTCACAGTCTTCTTCTCATCACTTACAACCCTGCGAAGAGCCCCTCGCAGACATATTAGATGCGTACTCCCGAGCTTACCTGATGCATACAATACTCGAGGAGCAAGTTGCCAGGAGTGGCTGCGAGTTCTGAGCTGGGCGGGGTGCCAACAGGATGAGGGCGTGTAGTGAAGGCCAGTGGCTGGCAGGGGCCGTCTGGAAGGCACGGGAGTCCGATCCATCGGCTGCCATGCCCATCTCCCACTTCACAAATCCACCATACATGGATCGGCATGCTGAGCCTGAGCCCTGCCTCGCCACAGCCGAGAGGTCCCCATCCTGTCCACGCCGCCGCCCAGCCCGTCAGCTTTCATACCGCAGCTTGTCTGCCAAATCGACGCCTTTGAACTCGATGGCGAGGGGAGTGGCATGTGTAAAAAAGACCAGCATGCGAGCGGTCGACGCCGAAATAGATGCGAGGTTGGGGCTCGGGCGGCTGTGGGCGCCCGGGCACC
>ENA-UOXV01000264-UOXV01000264.1-marine-metagenome-genome-assembly--contig:-NODE-264-length-71985-cov-44.236466_pt1 | contig 71985 bp, 61 predicted proteins | sample MGYA00238165_ERZ766961 | MGnify/ENA primary metagenome ERZ766961 (study PRJEB28924, sample SAMN03173240) | marine metagenome | biome: Marine; feature: Water; material: Subsurface seawater | place: North...
CAAGGAGAAAGAGTGAAGTCAGGAATTTACTATTGTTTTGCTGTTAGCAGAACTAGTTCTCAGAAGGGGTTTACAAAAGCAGCAACAAAAATTTTATTTATTAATTAATAATCGGTTACTTTTAATAATTCTGACATTACCTTATATATGCACTTATATTAGATCTATATTATGAAAACATTATTTACACTCTTTTTTTTATCCATTTTCTCAATTGTATTTTCTCAAAAAATGGCTTCGTTTACCGTTGTTGTAACGGATTATAAAAATGCTCCATTAAAAGGAGAGCAAATTTTAATGGTTGGAAAATCTTCCAAACAAGTATTCAAAGGAGTAACTAATTCATCGGGCACTTTCGATATTGATATTCCTGGCGGAGACGTTTACGATATTAAACTTAAAAGCGTTGGAGATGCTTCGGATTATAATACAATGGAAATTCCTGCAATAGGAGAAAATCAATCCTACAATAAAGGAACGTTAACAATAATGATAGAACAACCTAAATCATTTACATTGGATAATGTTCATTTTGACAGTGGAAAATCAAGCATTAAATCCTCGTCTTATAACGAATTGAAAGAGTTAATGGAATTTTTAAACTTAAAACCAGAAATAAAGATAGAAATTGGGGGCCATACGGATAATGTCGGTGAAACACTAGCCAATCAGACTTTATCGCAAGCTAGAGCTAATTCTGTAATGAAGTATCTTGTGGATCATGGCGTTTCATCAAGTCGGTTAATTGCCAAAGGTTATGGAGAGTCAACACCTGTTGCTGATAATAATACAGAGAAGGGGAAGAAGTTGAATCGTAGAACTGAAGTGAGGATATTGTAATTAAATCAGTATTACGAGTTGAACTTAATGTTTTTAAAGTTTTTCTGTTGACAGAAAAAAACCTGATCCAAAAACCTTCCCAGTAATAACCCTACTTTTGTTTAAAAGTGAATTATTTAGATATAATATTTATGGTTCCATTAATTTGGGCAGGGTTTAGAGGGTTCAAAAAAGGCCTTATAATAGAGGTTTCAGCGCTTATCGCTTTTGGGTTGGGGATATGGGGCGGTATTCACTTTTCTGATTTTGTTGCGAAATTACTTGCTGACAGTATAGAATCGAAATATGTTCCTTTAGTGTCATTTGCAATTACTTTCATACTGATAGTAGCTGCAGTTTTTGTTTTGGGAAAAATGCTAGAAAAAGCTATTAACCTTGTTCAATTAAAGTTGGTAAATAAAGCAACAGGCGCTGTATTTGGTGTCGCAAAGATTGTTTTGGTAATAAGTGTGTTGTTGGTAATTGTAAATTCATTCGATCAAAAATCCAATATTGTTCCTAAAGATTTAAAGGAAAACTCCTTGTTATATCAGCCATTATCAGATGTTTCTTTAAGAGTAATACCAGCTCTTAAGAATAGCGGGTTGTTTAGCGATAGTCTTGCTAATTCTTTGCCGGATTCTTCCACTATTGCTTATGCTCAATGAGCGAATAAGTTTCTAAGAGATACAATCGTTTTAAGAAATAATGCTAATTACCGAATATCTTACGTGTAAAAACGAGCTTCTTAAAATTAAAAATTCGTTACTTTTGGCTCCGGATGCAATTTAAAAATATAATAGCTCACGAAGCTGAAAAAAAGCACTTGATTCATACTGTTCAAGAGAATAGAATTAGCCATGCGCAAATGTTTCTTGGTCCATCTGGCAGCGGCACAGTTCCAATGGCAATTGCATATGCTCAATATATTTTATGCCAGAATAAACAAGAGAATGATTCTTGTGGAGCTTGTGCTTCTTGCGCTAAAATTCAAAAGCATAATCACCCTGATTTACATTTTTCTTTTCCTATTCACCTCTCTAAAGAGAAGCATGTTTATATATCGGATAATGTATTAGGAGTCTGGCGTGAAATTCTAGATGAAAATCCATATTTCGGGATAGAAGACTGGAATCTAAAGCTTGGGAATGAAAATAAGCAAGGTGTTATTGGGAAAGAAGAAAGTCAAAAGATTGTATCTAAACTCAGCTTAAAGTCTTTTGAAGGAGGATATAAAATACTTATAATGTGGCTGCCAGAATTAATGAATGGTCAAGCATCTAATAAATTATTAAAATTTATTGAAGAACCTCCTCATAAAACTGTTTTCCTATTGGTAGCTGAAGATCAAGAGCAAATTATCGCTACAATTCGATCTAGAACACAAATAGTTAAGTTGCCAAGATTAAAGGAGAAAGCGATTGCCACTTATTTAGAGACAGAAAAAGAAATTTCAGCAAACGATAGTGTTATAATAGCTCATTTAGCAGAAGGAGATGTTGGAAAAGCAATTCATTTAATTACTGAACAAACGGAAGCTAACTTCAATTTTGAAAATTTTGTTAATTGGATGCGATTATGCTATCAAAGAAATATTGCTAAATCAATTGATTGGGTAGATTTAATTGCTGCATCGGGAAGAGAAAACCAGAAGAGTTTTTTAAAATTCTGCTTAAATATGTTTCGTCAGTGCATTATAGGGCACTATACGGGAAGTGAATTGGTTGTTCTTACGGATGAACAAAACGCTTTTTTATCTAAATTTTCACCCTTTATCAATAGTAAAAATATTGTTGGTTTAACAGAAGTATTCAATGAGGCGTATTACCATATTGAAAGAAATGCAAATGCTAAAATTCTGTTTCTAGACTTATCAATCAAAACATTTTCATTACTCCAGAAAAAGTAATCTTTTGCATCCCATAAAATTTGATAACTTTGTGTTTGAAATTGAAAGAGGGGAGGAAAGCAAAAAATTGAATTTTAACAAGAATTTTTGTTTAATGTTTATCGACATTGAACACCAATATATAAGCTAACCTTTACTCCCAAAGTAAAAGAAGACTATGGGGTGCACATCATGCGGAAATAAGATAGACGGGGTACCTAACGGGTGTAAAAGCAATGGTAATTGCGCTACTGGTGGCTGTGAGAAAATGTCTGTATTTAATTGGTTAAATGACATTGAACCTCCAGCTGGACATAAACCATTTGACTGTATAGAAGTAAGTTTTAAAAATGGCCGTAAAGAGTTTTTTAAAACCAAAGAAGACATTCGTGTTTATACAGGCGATACAATTGCGGTAGAGGCTAGTCCAGGTTACGACGTAGGAACTGTAACCCTTACAGGAGAGCTAGTTAAGCACCAGATGAATAGAAAAGGTGTAAGCCATAATTCTAAGGAGCTGAAATCGGTGTATAGAAAAGCAAGTGAATCAGATTTAGATAAGTGGAAAGAAGGAAGAGATTTGGAGAATGAAACAATGCATAAAGCTCGTACTATGGCTTTAAACTTAGGCTTGCGGATGAAGCTGGGCGATGTAGAATTTCAAGGAGACAAATCCAAAGCTGTTTTTTATTACACAGCAGAAGAAAGAGTTGACTTTAGAGAATTAATCAAAGTGATGGCAGATTCTTTTAAGGTAAGGATCGAAATGCGTCAAATCGGTTCAAGACAAGAAGCTGGAAGGCTCGGAGGAATTGGTTCATGCGGAAGAGAGTTGTGTTGTTCAACATGGCTGACTGATTTTAGGTCTGTATCTACTGGTGCGGCTCGTTATCAACAATTATCTCTAAATCCAGAGAAATTGGCAGGACAGTGCGGGAAGTTAAAATGTTGCTTAAACTTTGAACTAGATCAATACATGGAGGCGTTAAAATCGTATCCAAGCACCAAAACTTTATTAGAGACAAAAGAAGGGAAAGCAAATCACATTAAAACAGATGTGTTTAAGCGTTTGATGTATTATTTTGTTTCTAAGGATGGAAAAAATAGCATTGTGCCCTTGAGTGTAGAGCGTGTTTTTGATATTATTGAATTGAACAAGAATGGTGAAATTCCTCATAAGTTAGCTGATTTTGTTGACTTTGTAGAAGAAGAGGCTAAGCCAGATTATACGAATGTTGTTGGTCAAGATGAATTAACTCGTTTTGATAAGGTTTTTAAAAAGAAGAAAAAGAAGAAAAATTCACAGAATCGTAACAAGGATAATCGAAACTCCAACAATCAAAATAATCCCCAAGCAAAGAAGAGGGAAGGGAATAATCAGGGAGGACCAAAAAAAGGCGGTAACAATAGAAATAACCGTAACAAGAACGCTAGAAATAAACAGAATAACCAAAACAAACCGAATCAACCAAAGAGTGAATAAGCTCCTTTACATATTCATTACCTCTTTGTTATTAAGTTCTTGCGGTGATGCTGATATTGTATATCAGAACAGTAAGGTGATTGAAAATAACACTTGGAATAAAAACGAGGATGTTAGCTTTGACTTTGACATTAATGATACTACCGAGTTTTATGATTTTTACTTCAATCTGCGCACAACAAATCTATATGAATGGTCAAACTTGTATCTGTTTGTTGAAATAGGGTCGCCTGAAGATCAGTTTAATATGGATACAGTTGAATTTTCATTAGCAAATTCTGTCGGAGAATGGACAGGTGTAAGTTCAGGAAGCATTATAAATAACAAGATATTATTCATTAGTAAAAAACGGTTTCCAGCGTTGGGAACATATAAGCTAACATTTAACCAAGCTATGCGTCAAGATGATTTGACCGAAGTTATGGATGTAGGAATCATTATAAAGAAAGCTGTGTTGAAGTAAGGCTTTAATCTTTATAATTATTTTCTTCTAGTCGTTTCTTAATTTCTTCAATATGCACAAGCTTTTTAGCTTGTCTAAGCTTTATTGCTGACTTAGTGAAGTATTTGTGTTGCGTTAAAAATTTCACTTGAATCTCGTCCCACATTCTATCACTTTTAATTTTCCCGTGATCTCGTAATTCACGTCTCAAATTGTCTGCAATAACATGAAAGTCATCCCGTCCAAGGTAATCTAAATCTGCGTCACAAATTATCTCCTCCAATTGTGTTGTTGGGCTATGCGGGATAATAGTCGCGTAAATCATTTTCTCCACCTCGTTAACTTGCTCTTGAGTATAGCCATATTTGGGTAGAATTTCTGCGGCCATTTTAGCCCCAACAGGTTCATTTGCATCATATTGATCTACAAAACCTGCATCATGATATGTCGCTGCAGATTTTAATACAAAGATCCCGTCATCTAAAACCCCTTCCATAAGAGCTAAACGTTCTGCAGCTTCTACAACATCTAATGTGTGATGAATGCCATGGTAATGTAAATTCGGAGATAGTTTAGCCTTAAGAATCCTCATAATATGCCGCTCTGCCTTTCGGTAGTTTATACTACTATAAAGGTGCAAGTTGACATAGTCTTTAAATTTCTGATTAGGGACAAGTCCTGCAACATCTTCAGAAAGATGCGGTTTAATTCTTTCGACAAAATACATGTCAATTTCACCTTTATTTTTGGCTGGCACCTTACCACGGTATGTACAGTCAAAATAAGGTCGAATTAGTTCATAGGTAGAGCCTGAAACATTTACTTTATCAGGCTCTCCACTCATCTCCATTCGATTTGCAACATTAACTGTGTTACCCCAAATGTCGTATGCGATTCGTTTTGTTCCAATAACACCTGCAATTACATCTCCCGTGTGCAGTCCTACTCTTAAATGCCACATTGTGGCATCTTCCCCATCTTCTTCTTTTATTCTATCTCTGTTTGCTTTCATAAAAGCCTGAATTTCAATTGCGGCTAATACAGAGTTAATAGGATTTTCTTTATCTCTTAATGGAACACCACCAGCTGCCATGTAAGCGTCGCCAATCGTTTTAATTTTCTCGATTTGGTGTTTTTCAATAATTTTATCAAACTTTCCAAACAGACTATCTAACTTTATTACTAATTCACTTGGTTTTATAGTTTCGGCAATTTTGGTAAAACCCTGAATATCGGTAAACATTACAGTCACCATTCTATAATATCTAGTCTGAGCCTTACCTTTATTCTTTAGTTCTTCAGCAGTTTCTGCGGGAAGTATATTTGCTAATAATTTATCAGATTTGTCTTTTTCAACTTCTAGAGCGGCTTTTTGAAGTTCCATTTGCTCTTTTTGCTGTGTAATTTGTTTCGTTCTTTTTTCAACTAGAAAAGCAAGTTTCCTTTTTTGAGATTTCATTGCCCGCATTCTTACGATGTAAAAACCATATATCACCAATAAAATAAAACCTATTCCAATAGACATAAACCACCATGTTTTCCAGAAAGGGGGGGTAATGACGATGTCTAGAACTGCTGGCGATTCAGTCCAAATTCCATCACTGTTAGCTGCCCAAATTTTAAGTGTGTATTCTCCAGGAGATAAATTTGAGTAGTTAATTTGTTGAAGGTCTCCTAACTCAATCGCTTCATGATCTGCTCCTTCCAGAAACACTTTATATTTATTTCCTTCAGGAAAAGTGTAGTGTAGTGCGGCAAATTTAAATGTAAGGTTATTTTGCGTGCTTTTTAATTGAAGTGTTTTAATAAAAGATACTTCCGGAATAGTGTCTATTTCATGTTCAATTGGAATGTTAAAAAGAAGTATGTCAGTTAAAACCACGCGGGGGGGAATCGTATTGGTTTGTATGTCCTCAGGATAAAAAGCGTTAAACCCATTTATTCCTCCAAACAATAATTTTCCTGAACTAGTTCTAAAATAGGCTCCAGTGTTGAATTCATTACTCTGTAAGCCATCATTTTCTTGGTAATTTTGGAATGTGCTAGTACCAATATTAAATTTTGACAATCCAAAGTTAGTACTTACCCATAACGTATTTTCTGACCCCTCCAATACTCCATAAATAGAATTATTGGATAATCCATTCTCTTCTGTATAGCTTGAGAATGTATTAGTAGAAGAATTAAACTTATTTAAACCACCGCCATAGGTTCCAAACCATATATTGTTGTTATTGTCTTCCCAAATTGATAAAATGGTATTGTTACTTATTGATGTTGAGCTATTGGGATCATTTTTGTAATTAATAAATGCATACTTTTCTTCAGAATTTTTAAAAGTCCTTTTAATTTTAGTAACACCACCTCCATCAAAACCTATCCACAAGTCATTTCTGGAGTCGGAATAAACTACCCTACATTCTTCTTTTGGCATTGCAGACGAATTTTCATGAGAGAAAAATTTATAATTCAATGTCGATAAATTAATTTCAGCAATTCCTTCTCTACAAGCAATCCATAAAGTAGTGTCATTTTCAATATGTAAGTTATAAACACGGTCATCATCTTGGTCCGTAATTTGATCTCTAAATGGAATTTTTATGAACTCTCCAGTAGAAAAATCGGCAGAAGTTTCCAAAAGGTATAACCCACCTGCAGCGCCTGCCCATATTCTTCCAAGTGTGTCACTTGTAATGCTATATACGTTATTATTGTTAGGTTCGTTTCGGTTGTCAGTTTTATATAAGTAATGATTGTATTGATTTTTTTTAAGGTTTAATCTAGAAACACCTTTTCTAGTACCAACCCACATAATTTCATCATCTCCTTCATAAATGGACCATACGTTTTTCTCGTTTAAACTATTTTCATCTCCATATTTATATGTGTAATGTTGAAATCCTAATTTGATTGGATCAAAGTGAGAGATACCGTCCTGTGTTCCAATCCAAACGGATCCTGTTCTGCCTGATATTATTGAGTGTACTATGTTGCTAGGAATTGATGTTCGATCATAATCGTTGTTTTCATAGTGGTTAATTATAGTGTCACCATTTTCCATATTTATTCTGAAGAGTCCATTCCCTTGTGAACCAAGCCATAATTCATTTTCTGAAGCTGGAAAAATTGCTGAAACTACATTGAAACGACTATGTTGGGTTCCATTATGGTTTTTAACGGTAGTAAACAATAATCCATTATCGTTTATTGTGGCTATATTTAATCCGTTATTGGTGCCGATTAAAACTTTATCGTTAAATCCCTTTGTTATAGTTAGTATGTTGTTATCAGATATTGATGAAGTAGAATTAGGTTCGTTTTTATAATGAGTAACTAGGGCTGTTTTTTTATTTAAAAGACATAATCCTCCTCCTTCAGTTCCAATCCAGACATACTTATTGTCCAAGAAAAGAGACGTAGTTTTATTTGTTTGCAATCCATGGTTAGAACGGAATTGTCTTTCTCTATCCTCATTTGGAAAAAAGTGTACTATACCGTTTTTCGCAGTCGCAACCCATAATGAACCATCGGCTTCTTCTTTAATATCTTTTATGTTTCCAGACTCGAGTACTTCAGATGTCTTTACGTTTCCAAATTGTTTTGTTTCGGGGTTGTAATAGTTAAGACCTCCATTTTGTGTTCCAATCCATATAATGCCTTTATTATCTTGGTATAAAGCATTTATATAATCATTTGTAAGACTATTGTCTGAATCTAATCCTTGCTTATAAATTTTAAAATGATATCCATCAAAACGATTAAGTCCTGCTTGGGTTCCTGTCCAAATGTAACCTTGATTGTCTTGTAAAATACAGTTTACAGTACTTTGAGAAAGTCCATCTTTTATTGTAAGTCTCGAAAACTTTATGGAGTTTGCATGCTGTGCTTGTGCAAATCCTATTATGAAAATAAATGCTATTAATAGTATTTTTTTGATAGACATTTAGAGAGTTTAAAAAAAAATCTTGCCGTTGGCAAGTAAGTAATTAATATAAATTAGTAAACCTTGTAGTATGTTATTTATTAGAATAGTTTACTTTTTTTGCAAACGAATTCATCTTTTACTTGAATAGTCCGAATTAGTTGCGCAATATAACAAAAATTGCATCAATTTTTGTTATATCTAATTGTCTAAAGTCCTGCCAAAACATTTTCAGCTTATTATAATTGTTCTATCCTGATTTTTTGAGGTTTAGGAACTTTTTCTTTTTCTTTTGTGGTTGGTTTTTTTTCTTTTTGGCACTATAACCTCTATTATAAGCTTTGTCTTTGGATTTTGTTGCGAAGATGTCTTTTTCTTTACTTTTCTTTTTTTTTCTTTTTTGTTTTTTTGGCTTTTTATTTTTAAAGAGTACGAATTTTTTCTTTTTCTTTTTATTTGGTGGTTTCGAACTGTATTGCTCAGATTTTTTTTGTCTTTTTGTTTTTTTATTGAGAAATGGATCCTTGTTCTTCTTTTGTTTACCCTGGTTCCCTTTTAATCCAAAAAGGCCTAGCTTATTAAGCTTCGTCTTTGTCTTTTTCTTCTTTGTTTTAGATTTAGTTTCTGAGGGGTCTCGATATTGGGCATGGAAAACAGTTGTGTTGATAGATACAACAGTAAGTAGAATTATAAGAAGGATCTGATTTATTGATCTCACCAATATCTATTTTGCAGCTTCTGCTTGTTTCATTTCAGTAGCCATAGTGTCTAGATCTCTATCAAACAGGTATAGTCCTCCTTTGTCATCACCAATCATATTCAACTTGTCAATAATTGTTCGTGCTAGAGCTTCTTCTTCAAGTTGTTCAGCAACATACCATTGCATAAAATTCTGCGTAGTATAATCTTTTTCGGATAAACATAAGTCAATAATGTTATTTATGCTGTCAGTAACATTTAACTCATGCTCCATTAAGTTTTCAAAAAGATCTTTTAATCCTTTAAAGTTTACTGGAGGTTGGCTTAATGCAGGAATCAATGCTGTTCCACCTCTTTCATTTATAAATTTAACCAATTTTAGCATGTGAAACCTTTCCTCGTCGCTATGCTGATATAAAAAGTTTGAAGCTCCAGTTAGTCCATTGGTTTCAGACCACGATGCCATAGAAAGATAAAACTGAGACGATGAGGCTTCTAGTTCTACTTGTTTGTTTAGTGCTTTTTGAATAGAATTCTTTAACATAAGATGTTGTCTTTAATTATCAAAAGTAGTGTTATTTCTCCATGTGTTAAACAGATTATGCATATTTGAAGAAAATATAGGGACTAAAACCGTACCATTTTAATAAGATTAAGGCGTTGGTGTAATATTTTTAACGCATGATTAATCTGCTGATATTAACCGTTGTAGATATAATTTCGTCCTTATTTATTCTACAACTGTATTAGTTCTATTGTAAAAGTTCAATATAAAGTGTACTTTCAAGCCTTCTTATTAGAAGAATAAAATGAGTAAGCAGCCTTTACTAGAAGTTAAAAACTTAGTAACCGAGTTTCGTACGGATAACGGAACTGTGAAGGCAGTTGATGGTATTAACTTTACGCTTCACAGAGGTGAAACTATTGGGATCGTTGGAGAATCAGGGTCAGGGAAATCTGTAACATCGCTTTCTGCTATGCGCTTAATTCCAGAGCCCCCTGGTAAAATTGTAAATGGGAAGATTCTTTTTCACGGTGAGGGTTATGAATCGGATTTAGCAAATCTTAATGAAAAGCAAATGCGGAAATTTCGGGGAAATGAAATCGCAATGATTTTTCAAGAACCGATGACATCTTTAAATCCGGTATTTACTTGCGGAAAGCAAGTAATGGAAGCAATTCAATTACACCAAAAATCTTCCAGAAAAGAAGCGAAAGAAAAAACAATAGAATTATTTAATAAAGTAAAATTACCACGGCCAGAAGAGATATTTAAAAGTTATCCGCATCAAATTTCAGGAGGTCAAAAGCAACGGGTAATGATTGCGATGGCTTTGTCTTGTAATCCTTCCATTTTAATTGCTGATGAACCAACAACAGCATTAGATGTGACGGTTCAGAAAACGATTTTACAGTTGATGAAAGAACTGCAAGAAGAGTATAATATGGGGATACTTTTTATTACGCATGATTTAGGTGTTATAGCAGAATTGGCGGATGAAGTTGTGGTGATGTATAAAGGGAAAATAGTCGAAAAAGGTCCTGCACTTCAGGTTTTTTCAAGTCCTAAACATCCTTATACACGTGGTTTGTTAGCTTGTCGCCCTCCTTTGGACGTGAGAGTTAGAGAACTTCCTACTCGGAAGTATTTTATGACTGAAGATGAGAATGGAGTAATTGTAGAAACAGGTAAAACTGTGGCGGAAGTTATAAAAGAACTAGAGGTATCGAAAAACGAGGTGTCCTTTAGACATGACATAATATATGCGCAGGAACCACTTTTGGAAATTAATAATTTAAAAACATATTTTCCAAATAAAAAATCCTTTCTTGGTAAGACTAACAGTTGGGTAAAAGCTGTTGATGATGTAAGTTTTAAGCTCTACCCGGGAGAAACTTTAGGGCTTGTAGGGGAGTCTGGTTGTGGTAAAACGACTCTTGGTAGAACCATCTTAAAGTTGATTGAGCCCACTGATGGGAAGATAATCCTTAACGGGGAAGATATAACGGGTTATTCTAATAAGAGAATGCGTCCATTGCGGAAAGATGCTCAGATTATTTTCCAAGACCCATACTCTTCATTAAACCCAAGAATTACCATTGGGGAAGCTATTATGGAACCAATGCGGGTGCATAAGGTTTGTGAAAACGAGATGCAAAGAAAGCAAGAGGTTTTTGAATTATTAATAAAGGTAGGATTAGATACTAACCAATTTAATAGATACCCCCATGAGTTTTCAGGAGGCCAGAGACAGCGTATTTGTATAGCAAGGTCGATGGCGTTAAAACCGAAGCTGGTAATATGTGATGAATCTGTTTCAGCTTTGGATGTTTCCGTTCAGGCAGATGTTCTCAACCTTTTAAATGAATTAAGGGACGAATTTGGGTTGACTTACCTTTTTATATCCCATGATTTATCAGTGGTTAAGTTTATGAGTGATAGAATGATTGTGATGAAAGATGGGAAAATTGAAGAGGAAGGATTAGCGGATGAAATTTATGCAAACCCAAAAACTGAATACACTAAGTCATTAATTAATGCTATTCCAAAAGGAAGAATTGAAGATATAAGAGGAAGTCAGGAATCGAAAAAATCAAATAGTACTTCTGTAATATAATGGCACTTGGTTCTGCTTTATTCTTAACTGATTTTTTACCTATACATTTGTAACCGCATTCTAATTTAAGAAGCATGGGAGTTAAAGCAGCTTTAAGTAAGCCTTTTGCAAGATTTATTACAAAGGGAATAAAAAAATGGAGTTCGAACCCAATTCGGACCCAACAGAAAGTATTCGATAACCTTATCAATAAGGCTAAAAACACTGCTTTTGGAAAGGACCATGGGTTTAATACAATTTCGTCTTATTCAGATTTTAAAAAAGCTGTTCCTATTAGAGATTATGAAGAGCTAGCAAGCTATGTTTTAAGAGTAAAAAAGGGTGAAGAAAATGTGCTTTGGCCAGGGAAGCCAATCTACTTGTGTAAGACGTCTGGGACAACCTCAGGGGCAAAATATATTCCGATTACAAAACAATCCATGCCGAATCATATTCATTCGGCTAGAAATGCTTTATTGTCATACATTGATGGAAGTAATGATGCTGGTTTTGTGGATGGTAAAATGATATTTTTACAAGGTAGTCCAGAAATGAACTCTGAAAACGGAATTCCTGTGGGAAGGTTGTCTGGAATTGTTGCTCACCATGTTCCGCAGTATTTGCAGAAAAATAGAATGCCTTCATACGAAGTAAATTGTATTGATGATTGGGAGTTAAAAGTAGATGCGATTGTTGATGAAACAATCCATGAGAATATGACATTGATTAGTGGAATTCCTTCCTGGGTTCAAATGTACTTTGAGAAGCTGCAAAAAAAATCTGGAGGCAAACTCATTAAAGATATTTTCCCAAATTTTTCTCTGTTTGTTTATGGAGGAGTAAATTTTGACCCCTATCGTAAGCGATTCGAAGAATTAATTGGAAAGTCAATTCCTAGTGTAGAATTATATCCTGCGTCAGAAGGTTTTATTAGCTTTCAAGATAGCCAAGATGAAGAGGGAATGCTTTTGGTTTTAAATGAAGGTATTTTTTATGAGTTTATCAAAGCAGATGACTTTTTTAAGGATGATCGTGAGAGAATTTCATTGAAGGATATTGAGCTAGGCGTTAATTATGCAATAATTCTAAATACGAATGCAGGTTTATGGGGATATAATTTAGGAGATACAATAAAATTTGTTTCCAAAAACCCTTACCGCATTATTGTAACAGGAAGGATTAAACACTTCACTTCTGCTTTTGGAGAACACGTAATAGCGGAAGAAGTAGAATTTGCAATACAAGAAGGATTAAAAGATTTCGATGCGCAAATTGTTGAGTTTACCGTCGCACCTCAGGTGAATCCAAAACAAGGTGAACTTCCTTATCATGAATGGTTTATTGAGTTTTCAAAGAAACCGAATGATATGAAAGCATTTATTGCAAAAATGGATTTATTGCTTCAGCAAAAAAACCCGTATTACGCGGATTTATTAAAGGGAAATATTTTACAGTGTTTAAAGATCTCTATAGTAAAAGAAGGGGGGTTTACTTCTTTCATGAAATCGAGGGGTAAACTAGGTGGGCAGAATAAAATACCCCGCTTAAGTAATGATAGAAAAATGGCCGATGAACTTATTGAGTTTGCTGAGAAGTAAGGGATTTGGAGATAATATCAATTAGCCATCTCGATTAAAATGAAATTATAAAGTATAATTAGGTATTATTTCTTCTTGCTATTTTCCATTTCCCCCGCTTTTTCATTTAGGTATAACCTTTGTAAATAGAATTGCGTTGAGTCATTCATAAATATTTGTGTGAAAATTTTAATTAATATATTTATTCTATTTGCTTTTGCAGCAGTAAATGCCCAAACGGTATTTCTGGATCGGCCATATGAATTAGGCTTATTAGATAAGTCAAGCCAAAGGTATGTTGATGTTCCAATAAAAAACACCAGCGATAAAAAGGTGTTTATTTTTCGGGCTGATGCTGATAAACGATTTCAAATTCTGTATTCTAGTAAAGAGTTACTCCCTGATAGTACTGTATATATGCGTGTTCAATTTACACCAGAAGTAAAAGGGCCATTTTCTGAAAAAATAGCAGTTCATTTTAGTTGTTACACAGCGCCTAAAACTATCAAAGTAACCGGTTTTACTGCGATAGTTCCAACATCGGCAATTGCATGTCCTAGTTTTTCTGATCAAGATATTAATACCTCACTTAATTTCGATCTAGAGGTAACAGTTATAGATAAAGAGACGCGACAGCCAATTCAAAAAGCTCAAGTTATTTTGATTAAAAATGGAATCCCAGTCGAAAAATTAATAACAAATTCAAAAGGTTTTGTTGAAAAGGAAGTTGAATTAGGTTTGTATTATTTCGTCGTTTCAGCGGAAACTTACTTCCCCACGGAGTTTGTAAAATACGTGAACCGTAATAACAATTCCGTATTGGTTGAATTAGAAAAAGACCCTGACGCAGAGTTGCTTGTAATTGAAACGAATAAACCGGATGAAGAGATTGAAGATATATCTGAGGATCTATTTGAGTCAGATGAAATTGAAAGCACACCGACAGTGGAAATTATTACAGACAAAGTAGAGGTACAAGACACTATTTCAGAAATCATGGTGGAGATAGAAGACGATCCATATCCTGATTTTTCTGTAAACGAATTTAAGCCAAGTAACATTGTGTTTTTAGTTGATGTATCAAGTTCCATGTCATATACAGGTAAGCTAGACCTGTTGAAAGTAGCCATGATTAAATTAGTAGGAATGTTAAGAGATGTAGATCAAATTACAATGGTTTCGTACGCAGATAATGCTAATATTATTTTAGAAACCATACCAGGTAATAACCCAGACACTATTATAAGTATTATACAAAGTTTAAAGGCTCATGGGCATACAGCAGGAGGTAAAGGAATGAAAAAAGCGTATCAAAAAGCGGAAGAAGTTTTTATAAAGGATGGAAACAACCAAGTCATTATGGCTACAGATGGTGGGTTTACACAAAATGACATTAATCCTTATAAACTGGCAAAAAAGTATAAGAAAAAGGGAATTACGATTTCAATTGTTGGAGTAAAAACGAACTCAATCCAAGAGCTTTCGTTAGAAAAAGTAGTTGAAATAGGAGCTGGTAATTACGTTCGAATTAAAAATTACGAAGAGGCTCAAGGGGCTTTGATTGATGAAATCAAAGCAAGCTCAAAAAGGTAGTGGTCACCCTGATCGTAGTATAAGGATGTGCTATTGTTTTTTAACACGGATAGAGAAGTGTTAATTCACAACCTCAATCTTTTGTTATTCATTTATAAAACTATCTTTGCCTTTCATTTATAAAAATTATGGAGTTTTGGATTAAAGCTGCTCAACTTATCTTGAGTCTTTCAATATTAATTGTATTACATGAATTAGGACATTTTTTACCAGCTAGATGGTTTGGTACGCGTGTGGAAAAATTCTATTTATTTTTTGATGCAGGATTTTCTCTTTTTAAATTTAAAAAGGGCGATACTGAATACGGAATAGGGTGGATACCTTTAGGAGGATATGTGAAAATATCTGGGATGATAGATGAGAGCATGGACAAAGAACAGCTAGATAAACCTGCTGAACCATGGGAGTTTAGATCTAAACCAACTTGGCAACGATTAATTATTATGATTGGCGGTGTAACGGTTAATTTTATTCTTGCTTTATTGATTTATATTGCTGTAATGTGGGTTTGGGGTAAAGAATATTTACCAGTAGAAAATGCTATTTATGGAGTGCACTTAGCCGATGAAAGTATAGAGGGAGAAAACCTATTTATGGAAGGGGACATGATCCTTGACGTAAACGGAAAGATACCTCAGACTATGGGCGATATTAGTTCTTTAATCGTGATTGATGGTAACAGAGAGGTAAACTTAATAAGAAACGGGGTTAAAAAACATATTTCGCTCCCTTCGGATTTTGAGCAGATAGTATTAGCCAATGTAAGAGGTCCAATGTTTCAAGCATTGATTCCAACGCGCATTAATGATGTTATGTCTAATTCTGGAGCTTCTGAAGCAGGATTGCAGGAAAATGATAGCTTGGTAGAGATTAATGGAAACTCCTTTCCTTTTTTCCAGCATTTTACGGTTGAATTACAAAACCACAAGGACACCACTATTGAATTAGGTCTTTATAGAGGAGAAGAGCATATGGTAGTTCAAGTAAATGTAAGTGAAGAAGGAACATTAGGGTTCCATACAAAAATGCCAAGTGATTTGTTGGTTTACAAAACAGAGAAGTTTGGATTTTTTGAGTCTATTCCAGAAGGAATCAATGTAGGCGTTGAGACTTTAGGTAAGTACGTTAAGTCTATGGGGCTGTTGTTTTCTAAAGAAGGAGCTAAGCAATTAGGAGGTTTTGGATCTATTGGGAATATATTTCCTTCTGAATGGAATTGGCAAATATTCTGGTTAAATACTGCGTTTCTTTCAATCATTCTTGCTTTTATGAATATTCTTCCAATCCCTGCATTAGATGGAGGGCATGTGATGTTTCTTATTTATGAAATGATTGCAGGGAAAGCGCCCAGTGATAAATTTCTTACACGAGCACAGGTTGTAGGAATGGTATTGTTACTAACTTTACTACTCTACGCAAACGGAATGGACATTTATCGCTGGATAGTTGGCGCCTAGTTTTTTTAATTTTTCTTGTTCCTTTCTGTTTGAAGCCTTGAATTAATCAAGGCACAATCTAGTATTCCATATTCCAGCAAGTACGTGTTGCATCATTTTTCATGTTTTTAGTGGAATAAGACATTATAGATAGGAAATAATAATTTTGAGTATCAATAATAATCGATCAACTATTTTTTTTATATTAATGAAAAACTAAAGAATCATCGAATGAACAGGAAAGTAATTTCATTAATTTTAAGCCTATTTGTGCTCAATTCATGTGTTGTCTTCTATAAGACGCAAGACATTAGGAGTACCATAAACACCAATGTTTCTCAAGTCAATCAGAATTATTCAAAAGTGAAAGGGGATTATGAAGATAGAAGTGAAATTTTTGAAAACCTCAAAAAGAGTATTCTTGATCTACAGGCGTCCTCATTTAAAACCATTTCTGAAAAAAAAATAGCGTTGGATGCGGCATATCAAAATATTACGACAAAAAGAGATGAAATGGTTAAGTGTCAGCAGGAATTTGAACAAGTTGTGGAAGGGAAAAGTCAAATCAAATCCAATGAAGCTGAATGGGAAAAGCTAAAAGAAATTAAAAGAGTAATGAAGGCCTCAACAAGTCAATTAAACGGATTAGGTGAAGCATATACCGCCAAATCAAATAGCTTGGGAGACGCCATTAGTAATAGCCATTATAGAATATTGGAGAAAAGCCAATTCAGTAAAGAAATAAAGGAAAACATCAGTGCGTTAAATAATTCATTATTGGATATTAATGGACAATTTATAGTGTTCAATCAAAAGCTTCAGAATGCATATAAAAATGGTCAAATCAACGACAGTATCTTTCAATCAAAAATGGAGATTACTTCCAAAATATCGGTGGAGCTAAATAAAATAAAATCTGCTTGTAAAAGACTTAAGTCTCTTGAATCTACATTTCATGCTCAATACAAAAAACAAGAAGAAATTTGGGTTGGTGAAAACACGAAGTCCAATGCACTTATGAAAAGAATTGAATCAAAGATTAATATTATCAAGATAGCCCAAGATGAATTTCAAAGCTTATCAAACGCTCTTAACCCGCAGACTGAATAATTTCTATTTCTGGAATACAAAAGGCATACTCGATATACGTCTATAGAAATTCATTAACTTTGTGGAAAAGAAATGAATATTAACGTGAATAAATGAAAATTATGAAAAAGATATTATTACCCTTTTCAGTTTTATTAGTCTTAATGATGACTTCGTGCGGTGGTTCTTCAAAAGATAAAGCTGCAGTTTTCATTACTTTAAATAATAAGCTAGAAATAGCAGCGCATCTAACACATGGAACCACACAAGGGATGATGGATAAGATGAATATGCAAATAGCAACATTGAAAGCAACAGGTGCGCCTTCAAGTGAAATAGATGCTTTTCTAGTTAATCACACACAGGCGAAAGAAATACGAGAGTTGGCAAGAACTACGGCAAACTTTTTTGTTTGGGAAGCATCTGATATGATTCATCATTCAGATCCTATAATGCCTGCTCCATTTTATATAGAGGAAGGTAACCCAGAGAAGCCATATTTTACCTTAATGCAAATGGATGCGTTAAGTAAAAAAGATGATTACGATACGGCCCCTAACATGTATTTATTGGAAGGGGGGACTAGTGAACGTGGAACAAACATCAAAAATAGATTATTTAGTTTTAGAGATAGTATTATTACTATGGCAGCTAAGTTCTCGATGGAAGGTTTTGGAGGCATAGATTATTTTATAGACCCTACATTATTGGTTGGACCTCCAAATAGTCATAATACAAGAGCTTTTGAAGAATCAATTAATGAGGCTATAAAAACGTGTCATCCTAATGATCAATCTAGAATTAAAAGGATAATAGAATTACTTACGGTTCCAGAAGTTATTGGAAATCATGGAGAGGAATATCCTTGGGTTGCTTATCAGTTTGATCATACAGTAATTGTTGCAGCAGCTACAATATTTACTGCATTGAAAAATGATGTGAAGATGGCTGAACAGCTTGCAATAGAAATTGTTGCTGGAAGAGCAAAAACGGAAACGTTTAGTTTTAATAAAGTTGTTCCTTTAGCGTTTGCTAAAACAGGGTATATAAATGAAGGTGATTCTTTAGGCTTAAAGGTTATGATTGCGGCTTTTGATTCTACGGAAGCGATGAACTTGGAATACTATTTAGATGATCCAACACATTCGGGTGATCCATTAACGTTTTCTGGTCAACCTGGAGATGTATTGCAATTAGGTGGTGGAGTTGGCGCACATTATGTAGAAGGAACTATTGAAGTGAAAGAAAAAGGCGCGATTAAAAAGAAACCTTGGAAGTTTAACTATAGTGTTGGTGCTCCAAATGCTGCTTTAGCTAATGCTGAATTAGTGCTTTACAAAGGATGGGATAACAAAATTAAAGTTTCTGCCTCTGGGTACAAGCCAGAAGCAATAAAAGTTAGTTGTTCAGGGTGTACTATATCTAAAAAAGGAGACTTTTATTTAGCTAGAGCTGGAAGTGGTAAAACAGCAACAATTAATGTTTCGGCAACAACGGAAGATGGACAAACTGTAAAGTTGGCTGCTGAGGAATTTAGAATCTTTGCATTGCCTAAACCACAACCTTTCTTTGCCAATCAATCTCATGATAAAGCAACCATGAAGAAAGGTAATGCCATGTCAGCTACCGAAATTATTGCAAAGCTAGGAGATAGTCCTTTAAATGTTCAGTTCAAAGTAACTGGATTTAAAATGTTGGTTTTGAAAAATGGAAAAAGTGCCGTGTTAAAAGCTAGAAATGGAAGGCTTACTAATGAAATGAAAAATGCTATTAAGAAAATTTCAAAAGGAACTTCATTAACTTTTGTTGAGATATCAGCATCTGGTCCTAGTGGTAAATCTGTGCCAATTGGAGGATTGTCATTTAAGTTAATCTAATAATAAAAAAAGCCACTTCAAACGAAGTGGCTTTTTTGTTTTTTAAATATGCTTTTTTGTTAATCTTCTTTCGTGATAGAAGCTTTTAGGTACTCTCTGTTCATTATAGCAATATTCTCTAAAGAAATTCCTTTAGGGCATTCAACCTCACATGCTCCTGTATTAGTACAGTTTCCAAAGCCTTCCAAATCCATTTGTTTAACCATGTTTAAAACACGTTCTTTTCCCTCAACCTGGCCTTGAGGTAACAAAGAATATTGAGCAACTTTTGCACCAACAAACAGCATCGCTGAAGCATTTTTACAAGTTGCCACACACGCTCCGCAACCTATGCAAGTAGCGGCATCCATAGCTTTGTCGGCGTCATGCTTACTAATAGGAGTTGCATTTGCATCTTGCGTATTCCCAGAAGTATTTACCGAAATAAATCCACCTGCTTGTTGAATTCTTTCAAAAGATGTTCTGTCTACAACCAAATCCTTTAATACCGGAAAAGCTTTCGCTCTCCAAGGCTCAATTGTAATCGTATCTCCATCTTTAAATTTACGCATATGCAACTGACAAGTAGTTACAGCTCTATCCGGTCCGTGTGCTTCACCATCAATGTATAAAGAACACGATCCGCAAATCCCTTCTCTACAATCATGATCAAACGCTACTGGTTCTTCTCCTTTTACTATTAGGTCTTCATTTAACACATCCATCATTTCAAGGAATGAGGAATCCGGAGAGATAGCATTAACTTTGTAATCCATCATTTTACCTGAAGATTTTTGATCTTTCTGGCGCCAGATTTTTAATGTTAAATTCATGTCTTTGTTTGTTGACATAGCTTTTATTTTAATTATGTATAAAAGTATATTGTATTAAGTACAAAGTATGATGTCGTTTTTAAATAAAACATAATACTTTGTAAAGTCTACATAATACAAATACTATTTATAACTTCTTTGTTTTAGCTCGATATTGTTAAATTCAAGTTCTTCTTTATGCAGTGTTGGTTGTCCGGGGTTCCCGGTCCATTCCCAAGCTGCTGCATATTTAAAGCCTACATCATCTCTTTTCGCCTCCCCTTTCTGTTCACCTTCTAATTCAACAGATTCTTCTCTAAAGTGACCACCGCAAGATTCATTTCTATTTAATGCGTCTAAAGCAAAAAGTTCTCCGAGTTCTAAAAAATCTGCAACTCGTCCGGCTTTTTCAAGTTCAGAGTTCATTCCTTCAACCGTACCTGGAACTCTTACATCTTTCCAAAATTCTTCACGAATCTTACTTATTTTTTCTGCAGCTTCCTTTAACCCAGCTTCATTTCTTGCCATTCCAACATTGTTCCACATCACTTTTCCTAATTCCTTGTGGAAATAGTCAACAGATTTAGTTCCTTTAATGTTGATTAATTTTTTCAGCGTATCAGTTACTTCTTTTTCAGCAGCGTCAAATTCAGCAGTATCCGTTGGAATAGGCCCTGTTCTAATTTCATCAGCTAAGTAATCACCAATTGTATAAGGTAATACAAAATAACCATCCGCTAACCCTTGCATTAATGCAGAAGCACCTAGTCTATTTGCACCATGATCAGAGAAATTAGCTTCTCCTGCTGCGTAGCATCCAGGAATGCTTGTCATCAAGTTGTAATCAACCCAAATACCTCCCATTGTATAATGTACGGCAGGGTAAATCATCATTGGAGTTTTGTATGGGTTTTCATCTACAATTTTCTCATACATTTGAAATAGATTACCGTATTTAGCCTCGATCACTTCTTCACCGTATTCAAGTATTTCAGCATCTGTTGGGTTATGATTTCCTGTTACTAATGCTTTCTCTTTTCCGTATCGTTGAATTGCAGATTTAAAATCTAAATATACAGCTTCACCCGTTCCGTTAACTCCAAATCCAGCATCACATCTTTCTTTTGCTGCTCTGGATGCAACGTCTCTTGGGACTAAGTTTCCAAATGCAGGATACCTTCTTTCCAAGTAGTAGTCTCTATTTTCCTCAGTAATAGCCGTGGGTTTTAATTTACCCTCCCTAATAGATTTTACATCCTCTATGTTTTTTGGAACCCATATTCGACCATCATTTCTCAAAGATTCAGACATTAGCGTTAACTTAGACTGATGATCTCCTGATCTTGGGATACAAGTTGGATGGATTTGTGTGTAACAAGGATTGGCAAAATAGGCTCCTTTCTTATGTATTTTCCAAGCAGCAGTTACATTTGATCCCATTGCATTAGTAGATAAGAAAAATACATTTCCATAACCTCCTGAAGCTATGACTACAGCATGGGCCGAGTGTCGCTCAATCTCACCTGTTACTAGGTTTCTAGCTATAATTCCCCTAGCTTTCCCACCTACTTTTACGATATCAAGCATTTCATGGCGATTAAACATTTGGATTTTTCCCTTGCCAATTTGTCTATTCATTGCGGAGTATGCACCCAATAAAAGTTGCTGACCTGTTTGTCCTTTAGCGTAAAACGTACGTGAAACCAAAACTCCACCGAAAGATCGATTGTCCAGCATACCTCCATATTCCCGAGCAAAAGGAACACCTTGGGCAACGCACTGGTCAATAATGTTTCCCGATACTTCAGCTAACCGATATACGTTAGCTTCACGCGACCTGTAATCTCCACCTTTTACTGTGTCATAGAATAAGCGATAATTCGAATCACCATCATTCTGGTAGTTTTTGGATGCATTAATACCCCCTTGAGCGGCAATAGAATGAGCTCTTCGCGGGGAGTCTTGATAGGCAAATGCTTTTACACTATACCCCATCTCAGCTAACGAAGCTGCAGCAGAACCACCAGCTAATCCAGTTCCAACTACAATAACATCAATAAGACGCTTGTTGGCAGGATTAACAACATTAATGTTGTTCTTATGATTGGTCCATTTCTCTTTAATAGGACCTTCTGGTATTTTAGAATCTAAAACTGACATATTAACAATGATTAAAATGGTGGAATAAAGCGATTACTATAAAACCCAATGGGATTAGAATGGCATATGCCACACCAAATTTACTTAATGCTCTGGTATATTTATTGTTTGCACCCATAGATTGGAATGCAGAACTGAAACCATGCAGAAGGTGCAATGAAAGGAAGATAAATGCAACACAATAAATTGCTACTCTAATAGGGTTTACAAACTTATGTTGTAGTTCTGTAAAGTACCTCAGTCCCGTTTCTCCTTCAAGAACTCCTGTCCAGTCTCCATCTACAAATTTTATTTTTAATTCTGGCAACCAAAAATCGTAAAAATGTAATCCCATAAAAGCAAGAATAACAAGTCCTGAAAGAACCATGTTTCTACTCATCCATGACGAATTAGCGCCACCATTATTTTTTGCATACTTTATGTTCCTGGCTCCCCTGTTCTTCAATTCTAGGATAAACCCCATTACGAAGTGAAATACGACTCCAAAAATCAATATTGGCTGCATAATGTATTGAATAGCAAAATTTGTCCCCATAAAATGGGAGAGATTATTAAATGTTTCGCCGGAAAAAATAGAGGTGACGTTTATGGCAAAATGCTGAAGTAAAAAAATCATTAGAAAAAAGGCAGATAATGCCATTGATACTTTTCTTGCAATCGATGAATTCATAACAAAATTTTAAATTGTGTACAAAGTTAAAAGTTTGTGCTCAGATACGCGAATAAATTTGCCTCTATTTATGTAAATGATTTGTATTGCGACAAAATGATATTTTATGAATGCTCAAATGGTTTTGCTTTTGCTAGAGAAGGAGCGTTTTATTTGGGAACTATAGCCATTGTTCATGTCAATAAGGAATATGCAAAAATAGTTAGTGATATCTCTGGTTATCATATCAAAAATATCGCAATGAGAAGACCTGAGAGTTTAATTTTAAGTACTTTTATGCACTTAGCGAAATTGAAAATAAATGAAATACGAAAAGATAGACAAAGAACTTTACATTTATAATAGAGGTAGGTTTATTAAAGAGTTGAAGCCAAATTCTTTAGCTGTTTTCAATTCAAATGATGTTATTACCACCGGTGCTGATAGCACAACTCCTTTTGTCCAGCATCGTGACATCTTGCATTTATGCGGGGTAGATCAAGAAGAAAGCATTTTGGTAATATTTCCCGATTGTTTTGAGCAGAAAAATAGAGAAATTCTCTTCTTAAAAGAAACAAGCGATTTAATTGCGGTATGGGAAGGCGCGAAACTGAATAAAGAACAAGCGTTTGAAACATCAGGAATTAAAACAGTTTACTGGTTAAGTCAATTCGATGCAGTATTTAATGCACTAATGTCTGAAGCTGAGAATGTATACATTAACACAAACGAGCATGCGCGAGCAAATACGGAAGCGCAAACTAGGGAAGACCGATTTGTTAAGAAATTAAAAAAGAAATATTCTGCTCATACTTATCAGCGAAGTGCACCAATTATGCACGAAATTCGTTCTATAAAGCACCCAATAGAAATTGAATTAATGCAGAAAGCATGTGATATTACTGAAAAAGGTGTTCGAAGATTATTGACTTTTATTAAGCCAGGAGTTATGGAATATAACATCGAAGCAGAATTAATGCATGAGTTTTTGAATAATCGTTCTAAAGGGTTTGCATATACACCCATTATTGCTTCGGGATACAGTGCATGTGTTTTGCACTATATAGAAAATAATAAGGAGTGCAAAGATGGAGATGTTATCTTAATGGATTTTGGAGCGGAATATGGAAATTATGCATCTGATTTAACAAGATGTTTTCCAGTTAATGGTAAGTTTACATCTCGTCAAAAGGATGTTTACAACGCCGTATTAAGGGTGAAAAAAGGAGCAACTAAATTGCTAGTGCCAGGTACATATTTAAAAGATTATCATGTTGCGGTTGGAAAATTGATGGAGAAAGAATTGATTTCTTTAGGGTTAATTTCTCAGGAGGATGTTCAAAACGAAGATCCTGCTTGGCCAACCTATAAAAAGTATTTTATGCACGGAACTTCTCATTATATTGGTTTGGATACGCATGATTTAGGATTGTGGACAAAACCAATGAGAGCTGGAATGGCTTTTACGGTAGAGCCTGGAATCTATATTCCAGAAGAAAATTTAGGAATCAGGTTAGAAGATGATGTGATTGTTCAAGAATCGGGAGAACCGATTAACTTAATGGGGAATATTCCTATCGAAGCGGATGAAATAGAAGCGTTGATGAATCAATAAGTGGGAAACGATATTACTTAACAGAAGTTTAAAAGAGAAGTATAGTATGGAATCAAAGTATAAATTTTTAGATAAAAAGATTGCCGAGTCGAAAGTTGGAGGCGGAGAAGCTAGAATTGAAGCGCAGCATAAAAAAGGAAAGCTAACGGCTAGAGAGCGTATTCACTTTTTATTTGACAAAGGATCTTTTGAAGAAATTGGAGCAATGGTGATGCACCGTTCTGTAAATTTTGGTTTGGATAAGACTAAGTTTTTAGGAGATGGTGTAGTTACTGGTTACGGCACCATTAATGGGCGATTAACCTATGCTTTTTCTCAAGATTTTACGGTACTAGGAGGGTCATTGGCCGAGGCTCATGCGGAGAAAATCTGTAAAATAATGGATCTTGCTATGGAAAATGGAGCTCCAGTTATTGGTTTGAATGATTCAGGTGGAGCACGTATCCAAGAAGGTGTAGTTTCTCTTGGAGGATATGCAGATATTTTTTATCGCAATACTTTATCTTCTGGAGTAATTCCGCAATTGTCGGCTATTATGGGGCCTTGTGCTGGGGGGGCGGTTTATTCTCCGGCCTTGACTGATTTTATATTAATGGTGGAGAACACTTCTTACATGTTTGTAACCGGTCCAAACGTTGTAAAAACGGTAACCAATGAAGTGGTTACAGCAGAAGAATTGGGAGGTGCATCAACGCATTCTACTAAGTCTGGAGTTACGCATTTTTCATGTGAAAATGAAATTGAAGCAATTAATCATTTAAAGAGGTTACTTTCTTATGTCCCACAGAACTGTGAAGAGAAACCTTCTGTTTTAGGTTACGAGCATGGTAAAGATGAAACGAGAGAAGGTTTGGATAAAATTATTCCAGAAAGTTCAGGTACTCCTTATGATATAAAAGAGGTTATTGAAGGAACAGTTGATGAAGGTTCTTTTATGGAAGTCCATAAAGATTATGCAGAAAACATTGTAGTTGGTTTTGCCCGGTTAGCCGGAAGATCAGTCGGAATTGTTGCTAATCAACCCGCTTTTTTAGCAGGAGTATTGGATGTTGAATCCTCTAAGAAAGCTGCACGTTTTGTACGTTTTTGTGATTCATTTAATATTCCTTTATTAGTATTTGAAGATGTCCCCGGATTTCTGCCAGGAACAGATCAAGAATGGAATGCAATTATCACGAATGGTGCTAAATTATTGTATGCATTTTGTGAAGCCACGGTTCCAAGAGTTACGGTAATTACACGTAAAGCTTATGGAGGTGCTTATGATGTGATGAACTCTAAACATATTGGTGCAGATATGAACTATGCTTGGCCTAACGCAGAAATTGCTGTTATGGGAGCAAAAGGAGCTGCAGAAATTATCTTTAAGAAAGACATAAAGGAAGCGAGTAACCCAGAAGAAAAGTGGAAAGAAAAAGAAGCTGAGTATGCAGAGATGTTTGCCCATCCTTATAATGCTGCTGCAAGAGGATATATTGATGAGGTTATAATGCCACATCAAACTAGGGAGAAATTAATAAGGGCTTTTAAAATGCTGGAAAATAAGGTAGCTTCCCTGCCTAAAAAGAAACACGGTAATATTCCTTTGTAAAGGAGTTAATAATATATTAAGCATAAAAAAGCCACTTAATTGAGTGGCTTTTTTTATAGGATTTCTTACGATTTAAATAACTCCTAGATACTGAAGGAGTAGTATCACAACTATTATTAATAATATTAAGCTTAACAAACCTCCTAAGAGACCATCAATTAATGCGAATAGTGCTAAAGCTAAAATCACTAATAGGATTATCAAAATTAAAGTAACAAGGTCGGAATCATCAGTTGATTCGGATTTACTCGTAGTGTTATTCTTTACAATTGATTTAGCCTCGATTACATTTTTTATTTGCTCAGACAATTTCTTTGTCTTGATGCGGTTGATTTTTTCTTGATTTTTGTTATTTTTAATTGCTTCTTCGGCAACATCTTCTGTTTCGGTTTCATTCTTAGTACTAGTGTTCTCAGTTTCGATTAAAGCTCCATTGCTTTTTTCTGAGGCTTTACTGAATGAATTTTCCTTTGCTAGCTCATGCTTCTTTTCCAGTTGGTTATCCTTTCGTTTGCTATTTTCCGAATTGTTAATTTTCTTTTTCATAGAAAGGTGATATCCTTTCTGGTATTTTCTTTTTTTGATAAAACCATTGTTTACAGAGCAAGAGCTAATTGTAACAATTAGTAGAATGAATATAGATAATCGGTTAAGTAATTTCATTTTTAAAATTTAATTTGAGTCCAAATGTAAAATAAATGAAGGGTTTATGAACGGGATTTAATATCCTACTTACTAACAATATCTCCTTCAATAAATTGAATTGGCATTATAGCGATTTTAGTAATTATTAGTTTTTCTTTTGATTTATTTTGAACCAGACCAATTTATTATCGGAAAGTTAACAGGTGTTAAATACTGTTAAACAAAAAAATGGTTGAAATACATCAACTACATTTGTTTAAAGCAGATACGTAGTTGTTAAATAGAAAATTAATATTAGGCATATCCTTATTAAGTGGCATTGCGCTTATCGGATTAGTTTTTATTCAAGTTTATTGGATACAGAGCGCTATTGAACAGCGTAAATCTCAATTTGAAGATAATGTTAAAAAATCGTTGGTAGAAATTGTTTATGATGTAGATAGGTTTGAAGCAATTTCTCGTATGAATAAAAACGCAGAGAGTAAAGACCTGCTTAATCAAATACTTCAAAAGGGAGGAAAAGCACTACATGATCACGCTACTTATTTGGATGAATTAGATACAGTTTTTAACGCTATTCATGATAAATTTAATGTTCAAATAGTTGAAAATCATAAATTGAATAAAGAAACTGGGTCCGAAACGAATCATAAAATTATTTCGCAAAAATATGGGGATGATACCGCGTTTACAATTGAAATAATGGATACCACCTCCTCCAAGCTTAATGCCCTAAACAAAAATTTATGGAATCAAAAAACGAATATAGTAGAAGAGTTAGTATCGGATATTTTTTCATTTGATTTCTTCGGGTCAACTGCAGAGAGAATAACTCAGCCAGATTTGGATAGTATAATAGAATCTGTGTTAAAGAAAAATGGGATTAATACAAAATATCAAATGGGTGTCTTTGACATAATGAATCATTCCATTTATGAGGGGGATAGTGATGGTCAAAATGACTTGTATGAAAGCCCTTTTAAGATTTCCTTGTTTCCAAATGATATTTTTGGAAGTCCAGTATATTTGAGTATGTATTTTCCGAATGAAAATGCCTTCATATTAAAGTCAATGTGGATGATGTTGGCAATCTCTGCCATTTTTGTTCTAATTATAATATTTGCTTTTTACTATTCCATCTCTACAATATTTAAACAAAAGAAACTTTCTATCATAAAAAATGATTTCATTAACAATATGACACATGAATTGAAAACACCTATTTCTACTATTTCATTAGCATGTGAAGCATTAAATGATACGGGAATTGCGAACTCGAAAGAAACGCAAGGTCGCTTCGTGAATATGATTAATGAAGAGAACAAACGGCTGGGGGTGCTAGTAGAGAATGTGTTACAAAGTGCAGTTATTGATAAAGGCGAATTAAAACTGCAGAAAGAGAGTTTCAATATTCATGATGTTATTGACCGAGCGGTAAAGAATGTAAAAATACAAGTGGAGCAAAAAAGAGGCCAAATTGCAGTGTCTAAACTAGCCACAAAAGTGCAGGTTTATGCGGATAATGTTCATATTACGAATGTAATTTATAATTTACTTGACAATGCGAATAAATATACAGCAATTCAGCCTTCGATAGAGATAACGACCGAAGATATTGTTGGAGGAATCGTAATTAAAGTAAAGGATAACGGAGTTGGTATTAGTAAAGAAAATCAAAAGAAAATATTTGAAAAATTATACCGAGTGCCAACTGGAAACGTGCATGATGTTAAAGGGTTTGGTCTGGGGTTGAGTTATGTAAAAGCAATTGTAGAAAAACACGATGGGACAATAAATGTTGAAAGTACATTAGGGAAAGGAAGTACTTTTGTGTTGACATTACCTATTGAAAAAGAAAAAGACCATGAATAAAAAGATCAAAATATTACTCGTTGAAGACGATCCAAATTTAGGAACATTATTGTCAGAGTATCTTGTTGCCAAAGGTAACGAATGCACGCTAAGAACAAACGGACAAGAAGGTTTTGAAACATTTGTTAAAGGAACTTTCGACTTTCTAATTTTAGACGTAATGATGCCAGTAAAAGATGGCTTTACAATGGCTAAGGAAATTAGAGGAATTGATAAGGATGTGCCAATTTTATTTTTAACCGCAAAATCCCTTAAAGAAGATACGCTTCAGGGATTTAATGTTGGTGGTGATGACTATATGACCAAACCATTTAGTATGGAAGAGTTGTTAGTTCGAATGGGCGCAATCCTAAGACGAACTCAAGGGAATGAAGAACAAGATCAAGGAACTTATAATGTTGGTACGTATCAATTTGATTTTAATCAACGATTGTTGATTAATGGAGGCGATGAACAAAAGTTAACGACTAAGGAAAATGCACTTCTTAAATTACTATGCAAGAATATCAATGGAGTTTTAGAGCGAAATCATGCACTAAATGCTGTATGGGGTGATGATAATTATTTTAATGGAAGAAGCATGGATGTTTACATTGCAAAATTGAGAAAATATCTTAAAAAAGATGAAAATGTGGAAATAGTAAACGTTCATGGTAAGGGTTTTAAGCTATTTGTAAAATAAATCATAGCCTGTTACTTAATATTTCTACCGTTACTACAATGTTTATTTACGTTAGGCTGTAAAATCCTTTAAATGTCAATAAGGGCAAGGTGTTTGTTTCTTTTTAGAAAACAAAAATCAAACGTCATGACACCAAAAAAATCAAAAACAGCCAACCTTGAGAAGAAAAAGAGTACTTTTTTACAATTAGGTTTTATAGTTGCAATTTCATTTACATTAGTTGCTTTTGAATGGCTAGATGCCGAACATCTCGGAACAGGTATAGAAAGCAATTTAAACGCAGAACTTGCACCTGAGACCATTATTGAAGTCGACATAATAAAGCCTAAGAAAAAGGTGATTATACCCCCAAAAAAGACAAAGACTAATACAGTTGTAATTGTTAAAACACCACTTGTTGTTGCAGGTCCTGTTATTATTGATCCTAGTGCAGGTAATGACCCTCCAATTAATTGGGATGTTTTTGATAAGGGAGATCCAGACGAACCTATTGTTATTGAAGCAATGGACTCTGTTTATATTTTCGTGCAAGAAATGCCAGAATTTCCAGGTGGGCTGAAGGCAATGTATCAATTTATGGGAGATAATATTAAATATCCAACAATTTCTGCTGAAGCCGGCTCGCAAGGCCAGGCGTATGTTAATTTTACAATTGAAAAAAATGGTAAGATTACAGATGTGAAAATTTTAGGAGGATCTGCAGATAAGAGGTGTAAAAAGGAAGCTGTCAGAGTAGTAGAGTCTATGCCTAAATGGAAGCCCGGAGAACAAGGAGGCAAAAGAGTTCGTGTAAGCTATACGCTTCCAGTGCGATTCGTTCTAGATTAAAATAACGTAATAATTAATGCTAATAAAAGAGGGGTTTCATTTATTGATTTCCCTTTTTTAGTTTACAAGCTTTTTGTTCTTCCTCCATCTACAGGTGCGTTAATCCCGTTAATGTAACTCGCAGCAGGGGATGCTAAAAACGAAATGGCATTTGCTATTTCAAACGCTTCAGCAAACCTTTTCATAGGAACTTGATTTGTCATTTCATTACTAATATCCTCAATGCTTCTTCCTGTTTTTGAAGCTTTAGTTTCAATAATAGATTGCAAGCGAACAGTGTTGGTTGCTCCTGGTAAAACATTATTTACAGTTATATTAAACTCCCCTAGTTCATTTGCTAATGTTTTAGACCAGCTTGCAACAGCTCCTCTTATAGTGTTTGATACTCCAAGGCCATTTAAGGGTTGTTTCACAGAAGTTGAAATTACATTTATTATTCTTCCATAACCTTCAGACTTCATTCCTTCTACTAGAGCTTGAGCTAAGCATTGATTGCTAATAAGATGCATATTGAATGCGCTTGTATATTCATCCGTTTTAGCTCCTATAGCAGGCCCACCAGGAGGTCCACCAGTATTGTTTACCAATATATGTGCTGGACCATTTTCCTTTATAAACTCTTCAACGCTCAATTTTAATTCTGCAGGCAAGTTAAAATCAGCTTTAATGTAGTTATGTTTTTGCCCTTTAGAGATATCCAATTCATGCTTAACGGAAGAAAGCTTAACTTCGTTTCTAGCAACCAAAACGATGTTTGCTCCCATTTTTGCAAGTTGCAATGCTGTTGCTTTTCCAATACCTTGTGTGCTACCGCAAACAATTGCTGTTTTTCCTGATAAGTCTAAGTTCATGACGATAGAATTTTATAAAAATCAAATGTAGTAAACACAAGTCAATTTTAAAGAATTAATATTAACTGATTTTTTTCGTTGTAAAAAGTGGCTTAGAGTTCGTATCTTTACGATTCAATATTAAAACATCTATTATGTCATTAGGAATGCCTTTTAATTTCAATCAATGGATTGAAGACAACAAAGATAAATTGAAGCCACCTGTTTCAAACAAAAGTATTTATCCATTATCGAAGGATTATATCGTTATGGTTGTTGGTGGTCCAAATGCTCGTAAAGATTATCATTATAATGAAACGGAAGAGCTGTTTTATCAGTTAAAAGGTGATATAGTAGTAACGGTTCAAATTGAAGGAAAAGCTGTCAAAATTCCAATTAAAGAAGGTGACATGTTTCTGCTTCCTGCCAAAACTCCGCATTCTCCCGTGAGACCTGAAAATTCCATTGGGCTAGTGATTGAGCGTGTTAGAAAGGGAACTGACTATAGAGACGGGTTGATGTGGTTTTGCGATGAATGTAATCACAAACTGTATGAAGAACGTTTTACTTTAAATGACATTGTTAATGACTTCCTTGAGGTATTCGGGAGGTTCTATAATTCTGCAGAAAATAGAACTTGTGAGAAGTGTAACCATGTTATGGAAACGGATCCAAAATTCACGAATTAATTAGCGCAAAACATTCACGTGTCCTATTAAACTACCAGAATTATTTTGGTAGTCTTCATAAGTCACTTTCCAAACGTAAGTGTCGTTTTGGACTGAGACACCTTTGTGTCTGCCGTCCCAGTAGTCATCCAGTTTGTCAGCAGTGTAAATTAATTGCCCCCAACGATTGAATATATATAACTGAAATGATTTTATTTCTTCACCTTTAATTACAAAGTAATCGTTTATCCCGTCGCTATTGGGAGTGAATGTGTTAGGAATATACAAAACGCCGTCCAAAAAAACCATTACTGTATCTGAATTTTCACACCCATTTTGATCTATAGTATATAGAATGTATGTAGAGGTTTCAACAGGACTAATTTCAGGGTTTAAACAGTATATACAACTCAGGCTATCTTCAGAATCCCAAAAATAATTCCCATAAGTTGTTCCATTTAGAGAGGTTATATCACCAAACTCAAGAAAAATATCTTCACCGGCATCTACCAAAGGAATCGGGTGAATATTAACTGTAACATCTAATGTTTTTATGCAACCCGCGAGGTTGGTAATGTCAACAAAGTATGTTGTGTTAGATAATGGCGTAGCTATTGTTGTGCTTTCTGAAGAGTTTGATAATGTCCCCGCAGGATACCAATGATAAAAGTTACCTCCACTTGCCCAAAGATTTGCATATCCACCAGGGCATATCGCAGTGTCATTCACAATAGTAGGATTAATACTTATAACAGAAACCTGAATGGAGTCACTAACGGTGCCGCAAATGTTTGTTAAATCAACATATATTGTAGCATCTGAATCTAATTGCGCAGCAGTAATAGAGTCCGTTGGGTTGGCAACCAAATTAGCTGGAGACCATAAAACAGTTGATGCCCCATAAGCATAAATATCAAATATATCACCTTGACAAACAGTTGTGTCTGGCGATACATTTGGCAGAGGGGCTGAACTGACAGCTGTTATTAAAACAGAATCAGTGATTATACATCCAGAAGCTGTGGTGATATCTACGTAATAGGTTATGGATGAAAGTGGAGCAACATTTGGCGTTTGGGAAGAGGGGTTAATCATAGCTGTTGTTGGATACCACGAATAATTTACTCCTCCAAAAGCTTCCAGAGTTGTAATTGCGCCACCACAAATTGTTGCATCTGGAATTGTTGAAGTAGAAGCGATATGAACAAAAATAGTGGCAGTTGCTGTATCAATTCCGCAATTGTCAGTTGCTATTACTTGGTATGTGGTGGTAACAGGAGGAAAGGCTGTTGGATTGGCAATAGTAGGATTAGATAAATAGGTTGTAGGTGTCCAAGAATATGAAGTTCCACCTGAAGCTTCCAGAAGGATACTATCTCCCGGACAAATAGTATCTATTTGCTGAATTAATGCATTGTCAAGAGCTAGAACTTCTATCATTATTATAGATGTGTCCGATGATAAGCAACCTAAAGAATCTGAGACAACTAGAGTAACCTCGTATTGTCCAACAGCGCTATACGTATGTGCTGGGGCAAAATCGTTAGAGAAGTTTCCATCACCAAAGTCCCATTCATAAACGTTTCCTCCTGACGAAAGATTATCAAATTGATATGAACTTGGAAGACAAACCCATGGTTGCGGAACACTTATCGCTGGTGTAATATTTCCTAAATCAAATTTAAATGCACCTAAATTACAGTTACTGCTATTGTTTGTGTTCGACCATGCTCCTGCTGATGTGGGGAAGTCTGAGCTTCCACCGCAACCAGCGCATACAGCTTGATAAACATTTCCGTTTTTGTCAAATCTACTTGTCCCACCATCTACATGTTCAGCACTAATTCCTCCACCAAAAAAGGTTCCATAAGCTAAACTAGCAGCATCTGGATTAAAGACACCTAAGTAAAAATCACTTCCGTCTGTAGTAGATTGAAAAGGCGCATTCCCTGCGCTTGCTGCACTTAATGGCATCCCAACTGTCGTGCCACCAGCATAACCAGCATTGGTGTTTCCTCCCCATCCCGAAGTATATATTAAACCACAATCTGATACAAGAAATGCAGACGGAGAAATGTTAATGCCATTCCCTGAGCCAAAAACAGTTGAAAAGATGGTTGTTGCTAAATTAGCATCAAACTTATGTATAAACTGCCCACTTCCCGGATTTGAGAAAACGGTACTTGGAGTAATATTGTATGTTCCTTGAGATTGACCAAAAACATAGATGTCATCATTTAAATCTACTTGTACAAAATAGCATTGATCATATGCTGCCGTTCCTAAGTAAGTTGAGTTTAATAATGTACTTCCAGCAGTATTTAATTTAATGATAAAACCATCTACATCTCCAAATGGAGCTGTGTTTTGACCGGAAGACATCGTTAAGTCAGAACTTAAAGTACCTCCAGTAATGATAGGTTGATTTAATGAATTCAATTGAATGGAATACGCAGCATCAGCGTTTGCTCCGCCATAATAACTACTCCACAAAAGACTGGATAAATTAGAATTAAACTTAAATAATATTGCATCATGACCGCCACCATTTGTGGCTTGTAATGGGTTTACAACCGGAAAGTCAATTGATGATGTTGTAGTAGCAACCCAACAATTATCATTCGCATCAACTATTATCTCTCCACGAAATTCATCTCCATAATTTTTCTTTAATAAGTCCGCATTGAGCGCATCATTACCTGAGCCGCCAACATATGTTCCTCCAATTAATGATGTTCCTAAGGGATCAAATTTTGCCACGTAAGCGTCAGTGCCATCAACATAATTAAGTACTCCATTTTGAACATTTGTTCCTCCATTAAAACTATTGTCATAGGTTAAAGCGGAAGTTGGAAGATCTAAGGAACTAGTAGAGCCAAAAACATATAATTCACCAGCGGTATTACAGACAATACTATGCGGGTTTTCATTTCCCATTCCCCCATAATAAGTTGAATAAATTAAGTTACTTCCATCGGCTGAAAATTTTGAAATAGAAGCATCCGTTCCGGGATAATTAATACCGGTTCCACCATTGTAGGTTGTTTGAAATGCTCCAACTGAAAGAGGATACCCTATTGCAAAAGCAACACCAGCAATATACATGTTTTCATTATCGTCGTATGTGGCTGTATATCCCCAGTTGTCTGCTGTAGACCCAGTGTAAGTTGCAAATGTTAATATAGGGTCAATAATAAGCTCCATGGAACTATCATAACCTTCTGGGAAATCAAATGATAATTTATTTCCATCCAATTTGTAGTTACATTTTACAGGCGTTTCTATACCATCGATATGTTGAAATGCATAGGGACTTTGTTCAATAACATATCCAAGGTTGGTAGGGATGTGTAAATGCCCTTTTTTTATTTTTAAATTCGCAACCCCTTCATATTCAATTAATATGTCATCAGTATTGCTTCCAGGTTCTACAATCAAATCATATTTTAATTGCCCATAGTATTCATAATATTTTAAATCAATCCCTTCGTAAAGGTTGGTGTATTGAACTTGTCCATAACCATAAACTTGTGAAGCCCATTTTGATTTATCACTTCCAATATAATAGTTATAGTATTCTTTTGACTTTAATTCTTTAACAATGCTTGCTTGCTGTGTATTAAGAAAATGAACCTTGTATGCATGACCTTCAAAAACAGCATCTTCAATTGCTATTTTTTCATGGTGGATATCAGTAAAAAGACTTTTGTCGTATAGGCAATACGTCATTGTAGAACCTTCTAGGTAAATATCACCAGCGTTCGTTTTAAGTTGGAAATCAGTTTGATCATTAAATTGACCTTTGTTCTCGATAAACCGTATAGTGGATTTGTCTTGGCCCAATGAAAATATAGGCGATAAGATAGCTGTAACAAGCAAAACTCCTTTAATGATATATGTAATGCGATGTTGCATTTATTTTTTCACAATTCTCAAAATTACAGGGGTAAAGGCTCCTGTAATTTATCAAAGTTACTCTATAACGGTAAAATAATCAAATGGTTGTATCTATTTAGAAACAATAAACGATTAAACCAAATGTTGTTAATTTATTAGCCATTTGATTCTGGAAAATAAAGTGATTAATTAACTAATTAAATTAACTTTGCAAACATGAGTGATGCCATACAACATGAATGCGGAATTGCCTTTTTAAGGTTGAAAAAACCGTTAGATTTTTACTTAAAAAAATACGGAACAGCTTTTTTTGGATTGAATAAAATGTATCTCCTAATGGAGAAACAGCACAATCGAGGGCAGGATGGTGCAGGTTTGGTAAATATCAAGTTGGACATGGAGCCAGGTAAGAGATATATTAGTAGATATCGAAGTGTTGAAGATAAACCTATACAGGACTTATTTGCTTATGTAAATAGTCGATTTAAAACTTTAGAAGAAAGCGATCCTGAGAAATTGAAGGATGCTGAATGGCTAAAACAAAATGAGGCTTTTACAGGAGAGATGTTTTTAGGACATTTACGTTACGGAACATTTGGAAAGAATAGTATTGAAAATTGCCATCCTTTTCTACGTCAAAATAACTGGATGACAAGAAACCTTGCGGTTGCTGGGAATTTCAATATGACAAATGTTGATGAGTTATTTGATATACTTGTAAACATTGGTCAACACCCAAAAGAAAAATCTGATACCGTTACAATTCTTGAGAAAATTGGACACTTTTTGGATGAAGAGAATCAACAGATATTTGATTACTGTAAAAGAAAAGGATTAAGTTATAAGGAAACGTCTGATGAAATAGCAGAAAATTTAGATTTACAAAAAATACTAGTTCAATCCGCTGAAGATTGGGATGGAGGATATGTTATGGCCGGTGTTGTTGGCCATGGAGATGCTTTTGTTTTGAGAGATCCAAATGGAATTAGGCCAGCGTTTTGGCATGAGAATGATGAGTTTGTTGTAGTAGCTTCAGAACGACCTGTAATACAAACAGCATTTGAATTAAAAGCAGAAGATATTCAGGAGATAAAACCTGGCCATGCTTTAATTATAAAGAAAGATGGGTCAGTTTCAGAAAAGCAAATTAGAAAACCATTGGCGGAAAATAAGTGTTCGTTTGAAAGAATTTACTTTTCTCGAGGAACTGATGTAGATATCTATAATGAAAGATTGGAGTTAGGGAGAAAAGTAACGCCAAAAGTATTGGAAGCTATCGATCATGATTTACGAAATAGTGTTTTCTCGTTTATACCTAATACAGCTGAGACGGCTTATTATGGATTGCTAAAAGGATGTGATGAGTATTTAAGGGATGTGAAGTTTCGCAAGATTAAAAAATTAGGAAATGACATTACTGAAGAAGAATTAAGTGATATACTTTCTATAAGTACCCGAGCTGAAAAGGTTATGGTAAAGGATGCAAAACTGCGTACCTTCATTACGCAAGATGATGCTCGTGATGAAATGGTAGCTCACGTTTATGATATTACTTATGGAACTGTGAGAAGTGGAGTTGATAATTTAGTCGTTATTGATGATTCAATTGTACGTGGAACTACACTTAAACAAAGTGTAATCAGAATTTTAGATCGATTAGAGCCAAAGAAAATTGTTATTGTTTCATCGGCACCGCAAATTAGATATCCAGATTGTTATGGAATTGACATGGCTAAATTGGGTGACTTTATTGCCTTTCAAGCTGCAATTGAGTTGTTAAAGGATACCTGTCAAGAAAATGTAATTGATGATGTATATCAAAAGTGTCTTGCTCAGGAGGGGCTGCCAAAAGAGCAAATAAAAAATTACGTTACAGAGATATATGCTCCATTTACGGCTGAACAAATTTCAGATAAGATTTCTGAATTGCTAACGCATGAAAGTATAAAATCTGAAGTAAAAATTATCTATCAAAGTATAGAAGGGTTGCACGAAGCTTGTCCGGGTCATACTGGAGATTGGTACTTTACGGGAAGATATCCGACTCCCGGCGGCAATAAAGTGGTAAATAAAGCCTTCATTAATTATGTTGAAGGTAAAAATGTAAGAGCATATTGATTAAGATAATGAGTTAATTTGAATCAAGCCAATTGAAGTATTGCTTCGTTTTTCCTTACATTTTATTTTGCTTTTTTATACAAAGGTACGTTCGAACATGCTTCTCCAAACATTAATGATTTGACCACGGGAATAAACTTTTCTGAGACATAAATAAACGCTGAATCTGGGATGTTTATGTCTCCACATCCTTTTACTAATACTCGCTTATCAGCTATTGAGTTAAGGTCAAAATTGTTTATAGAATCAATGTATAATTCTCTCTCCAAATCTGAAAGATTTCCAAAAATCACTTTTTTCACGTAAGGTTGAAGGGCTATTGCGATTAGCATAAATGCCCATGTAGGAACAATTGCATCAGCACTGCAAGTAATTGCTACAAATTTATTTTGGTATTGGCTCCAGTCATTTTGTTTAATAAAAGCACGGAAATCCTTTTCTTTAAGAGCTAACTCCTGCCAAAGAAGAGGTTTTATGTCAAATAAAACTCTATCACCTTTTTGATGAAAGTCTTCAAGACTAATTGTAATTAAGCCGCTATTGGCTACTTTATTTTCAATGTCTTCGCTCATTTATAGAAACCCGAGTTCAAGCATTGCTTCTTCACTCATCATGTCTTTTTCCCATGGAGGATCAAAAACGATATTAACTTTAGATGATGTAACTCCAAATACAGATCCTACTTTATTCTCTACATCAAGCGGCATAGATTCAGCTACAGGACAGTTTGGAGAAGTTAATGTCATTTCAACTTCTACATTTAGCTTGTCATCTATTTTAATCTCGTAAATCAATCCTAATTCAAAAATATCTACAGGTATTTCTGGGTCGTAGATAGTTTTAATCACATTAATGATTTTCTCTTCCAGCACTTTTTTTGCTTCCCTAGTATCTGCGGGGAGCGCTTCCTGTTCTAGTTTGTCTTTTTCTTCTTCAGCCATTATCTTAACTTTTAGCCATGTAAGCTAGTGCGTAGGTTTTAATCTGTTTCACCATTCCAACTAAACCATTTGCTCTTGTAGGAGAGAGGTGTTCTTGTAAACCTATCTCTTGAATAAAGTTCAATTTAGCCTTCAAAATATCTTCGGGCTTTTGCTTGTTTAATACGCGAATTAACAAAGCAATTATTCCTTTGGTTATAATTGCATCACTGTCTGCCGATAGTTGGATAATGTCATTTTTAAAATCAGCCTGAACCCATACTCTCGATTGACAACCCTTAATCAAATTGTCTTCAATTTTACATTGCTCTTCAATTAAAGGGAGTTCCTTTCCAATCTCTATGATGAACTCATATTTGTCCATCCAGTCATCAAACATGGAGAATTCTTCAATAATCTCTTGCTCGTTTTCTTCGATTGTCATTTACTTATTTAGATTAATTCTAAATGCAAATATACATCAGGAATACTTAGAAAAGAAATAAGATAAGTAGACTTTTGTCTTGAAAGGTTTATAGTGAATAGTTAAGGCTGACAAGAGCTAGAAACATTATTGCAGACTATCCGCAAAAAGGTTAAAATCTAGTGGTGGCACTAGTTCGTTTATAAATAGTTAGCGCCTAATCGAAAATAGAAAAACCATGCCTTTTCTCAAACCCTTTAATCCCTTGAAGCCCTCCGGTGTGAACTACAACAATTGTACTTCCTCTTTTGAAATAATCTTTTTTAGCTAAATCAACCAAGGCATAAAACAATTTTCCAGTATAAATAGGGTCGGTTTTAATATTGGTTTGTGTATAGAAACCCCGCATAAATTCAATCAACTCGGGCTTGTATTTTGCGTATCCCCCAAAATGATAACCTGTTTCTAGTGAGTATTGGTTTTCAACCCGAGTATAAGCATCACCTAGCCACAGTTTCACTTCATCGTTAATAAATTCTCCTCCTTTTAAAACAGGTATTCCTATTGCTTTTTGATTTACTTCAAGTACTTCGCAAATTCCAGCCAATGTTGCTCCAGTGCCGCAATCCGTTAGTATGTAGTTAAAATCAATGTCAATTTCATTAACAATATCATTACACCCTTTTACTCCTAGCTTATTTCCACCACCTTCTGGAATAATATAAAAATCTCCTAGCTTTTCTTTTAATTTATTAATGAATTCAGTTGTGTTTTTTTTGCGATAATCAGTTCTAGAAACGTATAAAAAACGCATCCCATCCTTCTCTGCTTGCAGCAGGGTAGGGTTTAAAGGAAGTGTTTCTTCCCCGCGAATAACACCTATTGTTTTAAAGCCATTTTTTTTCCCAGTAGCCCCAGTGGCTGATATGTGATTAGAATATGCGCCACCAAAAGTCAAAATAGTGTTTTTGTTTTGAGCTTTAGCTGCTATTAGGTTGTATTTTAATTTACGCCATTTATTCCCAGAAATTTCAGCGTGAATCAAATCATCTCTTTTGACATAAACATGGATTTGTTTTTCTGTAAATAGCGGATAGTTTATTGCTTCAAGCGGAGAGGGGAGAAGCATATTTACACCTTTTGATGATGTACCACTTCTAATATCGTCCTAAAAGCGGCAAATTTCCCTGAAAATTTGAGTGTGTGTTCTTGCTGTAATTTTAGAGCAAACATATCTTGATACTGGTTGTATTCACTCCAACTTTTTGCTAAGTATTGAATGCTATAAGATTTTCCGCCCTCTTCTTCCGCATGGATACGACAAATTTTATTGTCTATAAAAAGACCTGTATTCATAACATCTGGGATGTGAATTTCTTTCATCCATTGAAGCCACTCTTCTTCTACACTAGTGTCTATGCTTATTGTAACATTGTAAAGTATCATTAGTCTATAGATTCAATTTTAATTGTTTCCACATCATCACCAAATTTCTGTGTTTCCTTGGTTAGCTCTCTAAATTTTTTACGTGCTTCTATTACAAATAAACTATCCGTATGTTCGAAGAGTATTTTTTTGTAAAATTCCGCCGCTTTATCAGTGTCATGAAGGTTTTTTTCGTAAATACCCGCTAAAGTATAAAGTGCGTTGTCGGCTAATAAATCATCTCCGTATGCTGTCACAATCTCTAATAGATAAATTACTGCTTTTTCATAATTTCCTTTTTTAATTTCAATTTCAGCACGTTTTATAAGTATCTCATCATTTAACGTATGATATGTAAACTCTTTATTAATGGAGTCAAAAATCAAGTTTGCTTGGTCCGTTTTATTCTGAAAAATAAGCAAATCCGCTCTCGCAAAACGTTGCATTGTTACCTGTGTTGTATCCATATTATAGTTGTCTGTAATTAACATAGATAATTCCATAGCGTCGTTTGCAATTAACTTTGAAGTAGAAGCTTTTAAAACATCTAACTCTCCTTGCGCCCAGTCAAAATCTCCAGTATAATAGAATATTTTTGTGTTTTTAAACTTAGCCAAATGTCCAATCGGATCGTGCTTAAAACCTTTATCTACTTGCATGTATAATAATGAAGCATCCCAAATATCTCCCTTAATAACAAGTATGTCTGCTAATTCGATTTTTATTTCAGCAATTTTCTTTTTACGTAAACCACCAAATGTTAACGCATCCTCTAAAAGGTTTTGGGCTGCATCGATATCATGAATATAATAAGCATATAAACTAGCCAGGTCTCTTATACTGGATATTGCAAATTCATTCCTTCCAATTTGCTGAATAGATTCTATGTAATTATCTTTTAAGCTAGTAAGTTCATCGTTTGTGGGAGAGGCTCCACTTATAAGCTTTTGCTTCAGCGTGTTGAGTCTTCGTATTTTAGCTGTTCGGTAGTTTGGCTGATTATCTCCAAGGGAAATTACATAGTCGTAACACTTTATTGCGATATCAAATTTGCCATTATTGACAGAGGTGTTAGCTAATTCAAGAACTCTTCTCCCCTTTTCGTTTTCTTTTTTATCAATTGATTTAATTTGGATAAAAGCACTATTGAAATCCCCTTTTTGTGTAAACACCCAAGCCAAAAGTTCGTTGTAAACACTTTTATTAGGGTTTTTTTGACTTCTTTTTAAAAGTTCCATTTTCAGTAAATCTACATGCTTTTCGTCCTGACTAAAGTCAATAGAATTAGCAATGGAACTTTGCACAGAAACCAAGTACCCTTCGTTATTGTGAACAAGGTCTAGTAGTGTAGTAAACATCAGTTGCATTTTTCCTTGAACACCATATATTTGGGCAATGCTCCTATTGTACATTAAGTTACTACTATTGGAAAACTTATTACCTTGCTGGTAAACTAGAATGGCTCGATCTAGCATTCCTTCTAGTTGGAAAGCATTTGCAAGGTTATTTATTGCGGTATGCCTTGTTTTATCATTAATGCTATTAATGGCTTTATCATATTCCTCTGCCATTTTAGCTTCTTTCTCTGTTTTGCCATAAACTTTTGCCATGTCAAGAAATAACCTTAGCTCATTAGGAGCAGCTTTCATTTGTTGTTTACAAATTTTCTCAGCAATTTTAACTTCGTCTAGTTCCAAGAGAGTATTAAAATAGTAGGTGTAATTAGAATATGTTGGGGCTTCTTCATATATCTTATCAAGATACATCGCAGCCTTCTCATAATCTCCATCACTGTAATACTGCATGGCTAATTTCTTATCCATATCATCCACTTGTGCAAAGGAGTTTCCGATGCTAAAAAATGCAATAATCAGTATGTAAAGTTGTTTTCTCAATTAATTAAAAGCTACTGTATAGCCCCTTACTTTTTCGGCATAGGTATCATGGGTTTCAAGTATGTACTCACAATCTGTGACAAAAGTTCCAATATCATCACTCAGTTTAGTCATGTTTGTTGTTTCAAAATCGATGAAAGCTTGAATAGAATCTGTTTGGAAAGCATTACTTTGAATGTCTGATTTAAGTTTTTCCAATTGAGATATTAATAATTCAATGTTCTTTTTATTTTTTGTGTGGTTTTCGTTTAAGTTTTTCCCTTTCTTTTTTATCCCTTTATAGAGGTTAAGGGTGTGTGAAAACTCATAATCAATAGAATCTGATTCATGATACTTTGATATTTTATCCATGTTTATCTTATATGTATTTTTTGCAAATTTCACATCATCCATATTTACAGACTCAAACGTAGATTGTAATAATTTGACTTTAATACTAAGCTCTTCTACCGATTTAATTTCTTTTTCATTATTGGTTGAACAAGAACTTATATAGTTTATTGAGAAGAATAGAAAGATAAAATAAGATAGTTTTTTAAGCATAATTAGTTGATAATATCGAATCCGGTATACTTCCTTAAAGCATCAGGAATTACAATTCCTTCAGGCGTTTGATTGTTTTCTAATAAAGCTGCAACAATTCTAGGCAATGCCAAAGCACTTCCATTTAATGTATGCGCTAATTGAGGTTTTTCGTTACCTTCCCTAAAACGAAGTTTTAATCGGTTTGCTTGAAACGACTCAAAGTTAGATATAGAACTAACTTCTAGCCATTTTTGTTGTGCTGTTGAGTAAACTTCAAGGTCAAAAGTTAACGCAGCTGTAAAACCTAAATCTCCACCACAGAGTTTAGCAACACGAAAAGGAAGCTCTAACTTTCTAAGTAGTCCTTTTACATGTTCCACCATTTCATCCAATATTTCGTAACTCTTGTCTGGGTGTGCAACCTGTACAATTTCGACTTTATCAAATTGGTGTAGTCTATTTAATCCTCTAACATCTGATCCATAAGAACCTGCTTCTCTTCGAAAACAAGGAGTATGCCCAGCCTTTTTAACTGGAAGGTCAGAAGCGTGGATAATTACATCTCTAAATATATTTGTGATAGGAACTTCACCAGTTGGAATTAAATAAAAATCATCTACTTCACAATGGTACATTTGTCCTTCCTTATCTGGTAATTGTCCTGTGCCTATTGCTGAAGATTCGTTCACTAATAAAGGAGCGATCACTTCTTCAAATCCATTTTTATCAGCCTCATCAATAAAGAAATTGATGAGAGCACGTTGAAGACGAGCTCCCTTACCTGTATAGACAGGGAAACCTGCCCCGGTAATTTTCACACCTAATTCAAAGTCAATTAAATTGTATTTTTTTGCTAATTCCCAATGAGGAATTGCATCGGCAAGCAAAGTCGGAATAGTACCTTCTTCCAATATTATTTCATTGTCCTCATCTGAATTTCCGCTAGGAACAATTGCATTTGGTACATTAGGTATCTGGTACAATTCGTTTCTAATTTCGTCTTCTAATTCAGCTAATTTGCTTTTTAAGTCCTGACTAGAAATTTTTAAGCTCGAAGCTTTTGCTTTCATGGCATTTGCCTCCTCTTGTTTTCCTTCTTTAAAAAGTTGCCCTACGCTTTTAGCAATTTTATTAGCTTCAGCTAGATCATTATCTAAAGCCATTTGAGTGCTTCTCCTTTCTTCGTCTAATTTAATAACTTTATTCAGGTGTGCTTCAGCATCAAATTTCCTTACTTTCATCTTTTCGATGATGTCCTCTTTCTGCTCTCTGATTCTGCTTAGTTCTAGCATTTTAAAATTGAATTTGGGATAAAGGTAAAAAAAAACTCTCTCAATCCCGATATTATCGGAACGAGAGAGTTCAATATTTTAAGTCAAATAAAAACTATGCTTCAGCTCCCGTAAACGGCACTACTGAGACATATGATTTATTTTTTGCTTTCTTTTTAAATTTTACTGTACCGTCAATAAGAGCAAATAAAGTATGGTCTTTTCCCATTCCTACATTTTCTCCTGGATTATGTGTTGTTCCTCTTTGACGAACGATAATATTCCCAGCAATTGCAAGTTGATCACCAAATATCTTAACCCCTAGACGTTTCGATTCTGATTCTCTTCCGTTTTTCGAACTACCGGCTCCTTTCTTATGTGCCATTTTATAAAGTTTTTAACGTTATACTAAAATATAAGTAACTAAAAATTAAGCCTTAGGCTCGTCCTTTTTAGCTGCTGTTTTTTTTGCTGCTGGTTTTTTAGCTGCTGGCTTTTTAGCTGCAGTTTCTTTTTTAGCAGTTGTTGTTTTCTTTGCTGCTGGTTTTGCTGCTGCTTTGTTAGGAGCCGCTTCCTTTACTGGAGCTTCTTCTTTTTTAGCCGCAGGCTTTTTAGCCCCTTTTGCAGTTATACCATCAATAGCTATTTTTGTAAATTTCTGGCGGTGACCATTCTTTACAGCATAACCTTTTCTTCTTTTCTTTTTAAAGACGATAACTTTATCACCTTTTGCGTGCTCAACGATCTTAGCCGTTACTTTTGCACCTTCTACAGCTGGGGCGCCAACAGCGATTTTTCCTCCATCATCAATTAAAAGAACGTTAGAAAACTCTACTTTGTCTCCTGCTTTTCCTTCTAATTGGTGAACAAAAATCTGTTGATCTTTTTCAACTTTGAATTGTTGCCCTGCTATCTCTACGATTGCGTACATTTAATTTGTTTTTTTGTTATACAAAATTTATTCGGGCTGCAAATGTAAATAAACTTTCCTAATTATCTCATTTTATTAATGATTTAATCTCTAGGCAATATTTAATGATAGATAAATGTTATCTTTAACAAAAATACGAAAGGTGAAATTAAAAGCTTCCATAACATTAAAAAAAGCATCAGAAATACTGGGTTGTTCTTTTGTGGGAAATGAAAACCACGAAATTTCGGGCTTTAATGAAATTCATGTTGTTGAACCTGGTGACGTAGTTTTTGTGGATCATCCAAAGTATTACGATAAAGCATTAAATTCTGCTGCAACTACTATTTTAATTGATAAAGAAGTTGAATGTCCAGCTGGAAAAGGATTACTTGTTTCCGAAAATCCTTTTGACGATTTTAATAAATTAACTAAACTATTTATGCCTTTTGTAACATGGGAAAGCACCACTGGAACAGATGTAATAATAGGAATCGAAAGTGTGGTTCACTCAAGTGTTGTTATAGGTAATAATGTTGTTATCGGGGATAATTCAATTATCCATGCTGGGGTAAATTTAATGGATAACGTAACCATTGGAAATAATGTAGTGGTGCAATCAAATACGGTTTTAGGCTCTCATGCTTTTTATTATAAAAATACATCAAACGGGTTTGATAAAATGCATACTTGTGGTGGAGTTATATTAGAAGACAATGTTGAAATAGGAGCTTTATGTACTATTGATGCAGGTGTAACTGGAACAACGGTTATTGGAGAAGGGACAAAAATGGACAATCAGGTTCATATAGGACATGATTGCTTAATTGGCAAAAACTGTTTGTTCGCAGCGCAAGTTGGAATTGCTGGGTGTGTTATTATAGAGGACGATGTTACGCTTTGGGGACAGGTAGGTGTGGCGTCGGATTTAACTATCGGTAAAGGGGCTGTTGTTCTTGGGCAGTCAGGGTTGAGTAAATCCATAGAAGGAAATAAAACGTATTTAGGTAGCCCTGTTGGAGAGGCAAGAATAAAGTTTAGAGAGTTAGCGGCATTGCGAAACTTACCTGTTGTTATAGAAAAATTAAACTAGTGGGAGAAGTTAAAGTAAATAGACTACTAGAAAAACTTCAGTTAAAAGAGTTTAAACTTTCATCTTTATTGGAAGTAACCAAAGCGATAAATGAAAACTTTAAAACGGATAAACTTTTAAATCTTTACGAATATATTTTGCATGAGCAATTGGGCATATCTAAGTTAGTATTGTACCACTACGACAATATTGAATGGACTTGCTTATTGAGATATGGGGCAAAAGGAAAGGCGAAAAAAGTTGATGTTAAAAAAGATTTGTCGCACATCAGTGAGATCACCGTGATAGAATCTTCCTCAAGCGATTCGTTAAATTCATTTGATCTTGTTGTTCCTATTATGCATAAAGATCTGCCTTTGGCATATCTGCTTATAGGTGATTTAAACGAAGATGAATTAATTATTAGTCCAACGATTAAGCACATGCCTTTCGTTCAAACGTTAACCAATATTATTATAGTAGCGATTGAGAATAAGCGATTTGCTAACGAAAGTATTATTCAAGAAAGAGCAAACCGTGAAATGGAATTAGCTGCTGAAATGCAGAAATTGTTGTTTCCTGCAAAATTACCTTCTAATAATAGAATGGAAGTTGCAGCGCATTATGAATCACTCCATTTAATAGGTGGAGATTATTATGATTTTATACAACTGAACAATGAAGAGTATGTTTTGTGTATCGCAGATGTTTCTGGGAAAGGAGTACCTGCGGCTTTATTAATGAGCAATTTCCAAGCAAATTTACGAGCCAACATTAAATACAACCATGAAGGACTTTCGATAGAAAATTTGATTCGTGAATTGAATAAAAATGTAAACGATTCTGCTAACGGTGAAAAATTCATCACATTCTTTTTAGCTTATTATAACTGTACAAATCGTGTTTTAAAATACATTAATGCTGGGCATAACCATCCGATTTTAACAGATGGTAAAACAGCAAAACACTTAAACAAGGGCTGTATTGGTTTAGGAATGTTTGAAGAACTTCCTTTTATTGAAGTAGAAGAGATTGTGCTAAAACCAAATGATACCCTAGTTTGTTTTACAGATGGCCTGGTAGAGCTAGAAAATGAAGAAGGCGAGCAGTTTGAAACGGAAAGACTAATTAATACGATTCACGATAATTTTCATTTGAGAATGAAGGACTTGAACAAGCTTATTTTCTTCCAATTGGAAAAATATAAAGGAGATGCGGAGTATGAAGATGATACAGCTGCTATGAGTTGTCGATTTTTCTAGGGTAGGTCTTTTCTGCTTTTTCTTTTTCCTTACTATTGGGAGCGAAATATATATCTATGGCAACAATTATGGCAATAAAGCCCCATACTGGAACTGACGCTTTATCGGTGTCTAGATAATTGTTTAATACACCATGGGTAAAATAGGTGACAAGTCCGAGCATGAGCATCATAACCAATCGTTTCAATTTTTTATCTTCTAATCGAATGTATAATACCGAGGCACGGTAAAAAACAATTATTACCAAAATAATTATAGATAACCCACCAAGAATTCCTTGCTCTGCCAGTGGCCCAAGGTATTCAGAATGCGCGTTTCCTCCGGTTCCAAAGTTGGTGCTAATTATGGTTAAGTCAGCAGGGGATTGAAATGGGGCATAATAGAAAGCGTAAACTCCAGGCCCCCATCCCATGAGTGGCCGTTTATTAAACATTTTTATAGCACAATTCCATCTGTTTAATCTTTCTAAGTTAGATGCATCGCTGCTGACGTTACTCATTGACTCTAATTTTTCAGAGAAATTTTCTGTCGTATGCTCTGCATCGTTTTTATTCAACATGTAACTTATCTCTGTGAAATTTACGGCAATAAAACTTCCAATTAAAAGCCCCGAAACAAATAAGTACTTAAACTTAATTTTAAAAACGAATAGCAGGTATACCATCCCAGCCCCAACCACACTCACCCAAGCAGCCCGGGTAGAACTATAGAACAAAGCAATTGAAAATATAATTAGGATAACAATAATAATAGATCGCGTAATAGGTGTTTTTTCTTTATCGAAAGCCATACTTACCACAATTGGAAATAATAAAGCAATAACAGCTCCATAGGACGTATGGTCCTTAAAAAAAGGAGACATTATCCAGTGTCCAACTTCCTCGCTGAATCCATAGGATGCATGTTTTACAAGAGTTACAAGTAGCACTAGAGTTAATGGTATAATGTACATCCACAAAAACGCGTACATATTTTTAACACCTTTCCTAAAAAACCATATTCCAAAAAAGTAGATGGGTACAATAAACCACATCCTAGAAAGTAAAAACTTAAAGGATATTAAAGGGTCTTCACTTGTTAGGCTGGTAATAAATATCCAGCTTAAATTAAAGAGTATTGCCAACGTAATAGGGTGATTTAAGATTCTTGTATCCCTTTTAATATTGCCAAAAAACTGTTTGTACAGAAACAGAAGCATTATGCCAAATAGTATAGGTTCTGTTGGTAAATACATGCCAATTCCTCCTATATTAAGTTGCTCTAAATTTAGTGATAGAGGGGTGCAGAAAACCACAAATAGAAAAAGTTTGTCCAATGCAAAAAAAGCTGCAAATACTACCAATAAGGCAATTGGCAATAAATTTAAAAAGTAAAAATTTTTGTAAGTAAACAAGAGATTGACACATAGAAAAAGAATCCCTATCAAATAAATCCAGTTATTTCTAAGTGATTTTACCAAGGTAACCCGCTATTTAGAGTTTGCTCTTAGCTCTTTTATTTTTGCGACAAACAATAATAAAATTATTGCAAAGAAAACCGTAGCAAAAGTGGATACTGCTACAATTAACCAACGAATAGGATATGCTTTTTTCTCAGCAGGGCTAGCGAGTTCAACAACAAATTTATGCGATATATTTGACTGCGCATCAGATTCTGATTGTTCATATGAAGTTTCCATTGTCGCCATTCTTTCTGACAAAAATTCTGCCCGTACTTGAAATGATTGTAATACACTTCCATATTTTTCTGTCATTTCAAGTTTTTTCTCGTACTTGGTTCTAGTTATATCGTCCTTGGCAGAGTTCATAGCTAAGGTTAAACCTTGATATGCTTGGTTTGTAACAACTCCTAAAGTAGTTAGTTTCGACATGGTGTCTCTCAATACATTCATCTCGTCTTGAAGCTTTTGAAGTTTCATTTTTTTTACCTCAAACTCCAATAATGCCCGTTCATGAATAATTGAATTTTTTGTGCTATCAAATAAATTCGAAATATGATTTGCAATAAGTGCTGCAGTGTCTTTGTCGTGGTCAAGCACATTTATTAGAACCGCTCCTTTATTGTTTCTTTGAAAAGTAATATTGTCACTATAAGTTTCTGCAAGTTCAGTGTATTTTAATTTACCTGACGTATCGATATCATAATGTTTCATTAAGTCGAATCGAGCAATTATTTTTTCTCTTACCAATGCAGACTCAAGAATTTGTAGCATTTGTTCAGCTTCTTCCTCTTCACCGAATTTTGTAACACTCTGGTCTTCTGTTATTACCTCAGAAAAAGTAATGGAACTAGACTTTGTCGGAAACAAAGTCACCGTTGAAAGAAATTTTTCTTGCATCATTAATGAAACAACTGAGGAAATAACAGCTGCTACTATACCTAAAATGATAAGTGTTTTTCTTGATTTCCAAAGAAATGATATTAAGTCAATGGAGTCGAATTCGTTAGATTTATTACTCATGAAGTGGTTTTTTTAATGTCGCCAAAGATAATTAATAATTTAGATTATAAAATAACCTGTTTTTAAATTTAAAAAGTTCGATTCAAAAACAAAGAAACGATCTTTTTATTGCCTTTCTTTTAAGATATTCAATAGATTTTTAATGCTAAACATTCCAGTTATTAGAGATAGGATTATCCCGCTTGAAATAAATATTATCAGGTTCCAAGGCCAAAAATAATTTTCATAAGGCCAAAAGTAGACAATGCAACCGAAAATGCTAACAAAAGAAAAAGTCTGTAAAACACTTCTCCATTCAATTTTAAGGCGTAAAATCTTGAAACTTAATATCACTTGAATTGCTGCTGTGCCTACTTGAGTTATCATACTTGCAATTGCTGCACCAAATGCACCATGTATAGGAATTAAGTATAGGTTCAAAGAGATGTTTAGAATAACCCCTCCAAAAGCCATGTAGTTAAGCGACCTTAAACTCCCATTTGCTGTTAGGAGAGTCCCAAATATATATGTGGTACAAATTGAAATGAAACAGAGCATTAACATTCCAAATGCATTTGAGGCTTGCGTAAGTTCAATTCCAGAAGTTTGATACCGCCATTCGATTATTTCTTTGCTAAGTGCGAAGCAGGTTATTCCTATTACAATTGCCCCCGAGAATAAGATTTTAAATGATAAATAAACCATTTTTTCAACAGGTTCTTTCGCTTTTAGCATTTTAGAAAAGATAGGCAATAGCAAACCGGCGAACAAGAAGCCTATCATATTTACGGCTTCGAAAAAACGAAATCCTTGGGCGTATATGGCTGATTCCCTTGCTCCATTTGGCAGCATTCTTTCAATCATAACACTGTCTGATCGATAATAAATCATCATTAATAAAATAAGCAATGCATAGGGAAGGCTTTGCTTTAATATGGTAATAGAAAAAGCCATATCAAATTTTGGCCTTACTATCCCTGTTTGTCTTAAAACAAGTAACCCCGCTACAATAGCAGTAAAAAGATACGCTCCGGTTTGTGCATATATAAACCATTCTATTTGGAATGGTTGACTGGTAACTCCTCCCCAAAGGAGAATTGAGCATACCCCAATTAATAGGGTTCTATCCATTACTGAAATAATACTGTCTTGTTTGAATAGTAATAACCCAGAAAGATTGGAACGGAAGTAAAGGATAAAGGCAACCAATATTTGATTAATACCTAAAATTAAAAGCAATTTTAATTGAAAAGAGGAATAGCCAAGAATAAACCCACTCAAAAGAATAATTACAATATATCCAATCGAAAGTACTCCTCTAAGTGTAATTATTCCTGCAAAATGTTTTTTGAGTAATTGCTTGTTTTGAGCAATGTTTCTAGTGTTGTAATTAATAACTCCTAAGTCAAGAAAAATATTTAGAATAAAAGTAAATCCAATTAGAGCAAAATATTCTCCATATCTTCCCGGAGTCGTTTCTTCCACTCTTTTAAGCACTTCAGCATCTATCCCTAAAATATAAAAAGGTTTAACCAATAAGTTAAGCAACAAGATAAGTGCAAGATTGGTAATGAATTTTTTTTGCATAGTTGGACTACCGATGTGATTTGTCAAAAATAGAAAAAAGAACGTATAAACCACTGTCTTTATTCTCTTATGGGGGTGTATTATATGTTGTGTAACATATATTACTCTTTAATTGGAATGAACCATTTATCTTTACAAGAAATTAAAACAATATGGGGTTATTAGGGTTATTAGGTATGAAGCCTAAAGTGAATTATAAAGAGATTTATGAGACTGGAGCAATAATTATTGATGTTAGAACAAAAGGAGAGTTCAGTCACGGAAACTTTAAAGGTTCTGTTAATGTTCCGTTGGATAAGATAAATGATAGAATCAACAACATAAAGAGTAAAAACAAGCCAGTTATAACTGTTTGTAAGAGCGGAATGAGAAGTGGACAAGCAGCATCAGTATTGAAGCGAAATGGTGTTGAAGCCTATAATGGTGGTTCCTGGACAAGCTTAGATTCAAAATTAAGTTAAAATCTTTTCATGAATTAAAGTAAAAAGGGTATTATATTTGCTCTATCATTTAGCAAAACACACACTATGAAAAATTGGATAAAAATAACAGCAATTGTGCTAGCTTTTTTTGTGAGTCCCATAATATTGGCACAATCCCCGGGGTTTCACGATGTGAAAGTAGCTGAATTTGAAAAATTAGCAAAAGCCGGGAATGGAACCACTTTGGATGTAAGAACTCCTAAAGAATATGCTGAAGGACATTTAAATGGTTCTATAAATATGAATTATTTTGACAAAGATTTTAAAAATCAAGTTGGGAAGTTAGATAAAGCTAAGCCTGTTTATGTTTATTGTCATTCTGGAGGAAGAAGTTCAAAAGCAATGAGTATAATGAAAAGTCAAGGGTTTGCGACAGTATACAATTTGACCGGTGGTTATTCTGCTTGGAAGAATATACATAAGTAATAAAAGATTATAATGCCTAAAATTAAATTATCAAAATTAACCTTGTTGAGAATAGTTCGATTTGTATTAGGTATTTCATTTGTCGGAGAAGCTATTGCTAGTAAGCAATGGCTTCTCCTTATTTTAGGAGGTTTTTTTCTTTATCAATCAGTGATGAATGTTGGCTGTGCTGCTTATGAAGAAGACTGTCAATTAGCTGAAGAACCTAATCTCCAAGATAAACTCTAACAACTCTTTGTGAAATAGAAGTCATCACTTCGTAAGAGATTGTACCCATTTCTTTAGCTAAATCTTCAATAGGTCTTTCTATTCCAAAAATTATTACTTCATCCCCTTCTTCACATTGAATGTCGGTAACATTAATCAGTGTCATGTCCATACATACATTGCCAATAACTGCTGCTAATTTTCCGTTTACCAATACATGCCCCTTACCGTTACTCAATTTGCGAGAAAATCCATCCGCATAACCAATTGGGATTATCGCAATTGTTAAATCTTCATCTGCAAACTCACTTCTGCTATATCCTATCGAAGAGCCTTTAGGAGCGTCTTTTATTTGGGTGATAATTGTTTTTAATCTTCCAACGGGTTCAAGGTTATTTAAAGAAGATGAGGTGCCATAAACACCAATTCCTAGCCTGACCATATCAAGCTGATGTTCGGGAAAGTTTTCTATGCCAGCTGAATTAAGGATATGCTTTTGAACCGAATAACCTAAGCCTTCCTCTAGTTTGTTTGCGCAGGCTTTAAACAATTTTATTTGTTTATTGGTAAAGTCGTTGTGTTTTGATTTATCACTAGCTGCTAAATGACTAAATATACTTTTTACACGAACCTCAGGCTGACTCATGATTATAGAAATGATATTGTCAATTTCTTCTTCAATAAACCCGAGCCGATTCATTCCAGTGTCGAGTTTAAGATGAATAGGGTAATTTTTCTCTCCTAAATCAATCAGTTTTCTTATAAAGCTATCAAGTTGCTTAAAACTAAAAATAGATGGTTCTAAATCATTTTTTATAATATCGTTAAAAGAACTTCTTTCCGCATTCATAACTAGGATTGGCAATGCGATTCCTTCATTTCGTAAATCTAACCCTTCATCAGTATAAGCCACACCTAGATAGTCAACATTGTTGTGCTGTAGAACCTGACCTATCTCCTTACCACCGGCTCCATATCCAAAAGCTTTAACCATTACCAATAATTTAGTTGCTGGATTCAATAAACTTTTGTAGGTTTTAATATTATGGCTAATTGCATTAAGGTTAATCTCGAGTACTGTTTCATGCGTTTTAGCTTCTAGTAAGTGGCCAATTTCTTCAAATCGAAATTCTGATGAGCCTTTTATTAAAATAACAGTATTCTTTACACTGTTTATTTCTAAATCTTTGATGTACTGGTTGGTGCTTTCATAAAAATATCCTTTATTAAAAAGACTTCTATGTTTCATTATTTCCTTTCCAATCCCGATAAAATTGTCAATATTTCTGTGGTTAACCAATTCAGCGATGTGATTGTATAAATCGATAGATTTCGTTCTGTCTTGTTTGATGTCAGAAAGAATCAGATACCTTTTCTTAGATTTATCATGACGATCTAGGTAGTCTAGAACAATTCTTAGTGAGGCGATATCAGAATTGTAATTATCTAAAATAAGAATATTGCCGTCTTTTCCTTTTCTGGTTTCTAGCCTAAACGCGATTTGCGGTAACGTTAAAGTATTGGAGGTAATAAAGTTAATTTCAATACCAAGTTTTATTAGTAAAGCAACACATGATAATGAGTTTTGAATTGCAGCTTGGTCGAAAAAGGGTATTTGATATCTAACGTTTAAGCCATTCCAATTGGCATTTATCTCACTGAGATTACCTTGCTTTTCAATATGAAGGTCCGTAAATTCATCCTTATCATCGATGTGAATATATTGACAATTTTTAAATAGCGTTTGCTTTTCATTAATCAGTGCATTCGTGCTTTCAAAATTCTCTAGATGCGCAGTTCCAATATTTGTAAGTAAGCCTAATGTTGGCATAATCATATCTTCTAATGCTTCCATTTCTCCAGGAAGAGATATTCCCGCTTCAAATATCGCAAGGGTATGATGCTTATTCATTTGTAATATCGAAAGCGGAACACCAACCTGTGAGTTATAGCTTTTAGGGCTTCTGATTATATTAAACTGGCTTCTTAAAATGTGATATAGCCATTCTTTTACTATGGTTTTTCCATTGCTTCCGGTTATGCCAATAACTGGGATATCAAATTTTCTGCGGTGATGAGTTGCTATTTTTTGTAAAGCAACAACGGCACTTTCAACGACGATAATGTTTGCTTCAATAAATTGAAGGTTTTTATTTTTTTTGAAAAACCGGACTTTGTTTATTAATTTCTCTCTTGCTTTACGTTCTATAATAAAGTTTCTTAATCCCTTTTCGTACAGTTCAACTAAATATTCATGTCCATCATTAAAGTCCCCTTTAATAGCAATAAATAAGGCGTTGTTTTCATTGAAATGGTTTCGGCTATCAATAAAAAGAGAATTTACAATTGCTTTTGAATCTCCTCTAACAGTGCCATTTGTAATTGAGGTAATCTCTTCTATTGTATAATTAAGGTTCATCTTTTAGCAACGAGATTAAAACACTTTCTACATAATGGTTCGTATTCATCAATTTCCCCTAATAACACAAGTGCTTCATCCTGCGTTTTTCGGTGAGAGTATTGAGCTAAATCTCCACAGCGCATGCAAATAGCATGAACTTTAGTGACAAATTCAGCTTTTGATAACAGCGCAGGAATAGGACCAAATGGTTTTCCAGTAAAGTCCATGTCTAATCCAGCTATTATCACTCGTATTCCTGAATTGGCTAACTTTTCACAAACTTCAGGAAGTTCATCGTCGAAGAATTGGGCCTCATCTATACCTACTACATCAACATCATTAGCTAATAGAAGTATGTTCCCAGATGAAGGTACTGGAGTCGAACGAATTGAAGTGCCTACATGGCTTACTACATTTTCGTCATCATATCTTATGTCAATTGCAGGCTTGAAAATTTCAACTTTCTGTTTGGCAAATTCAGCTCTTTTTAATCTTCGGATTAACTCTTCTGTTTTGCCTGAGAACATGGATCCGCAGACAACCTCTATCCATCCTTTTTTTTGAATTTTATTTCCTTTTTGCTCTAAGAACACTTTAAAATGATATTTTTTTTATAGTGAAATACTAATCTTAGTGTTAATAAGTTAATATGTGATTAGTATCAAGTTTGACAAATTTATTCAATTTTGTGTAGTAAATCAATTAAAAAAGAAATGAGTCCGAGTAGCGATTACAAAAACCTCAAAGATCTAACAAAATCTTTGTCAAATGGGATTAATAAATTGGAGTCTGGTAAATTAGATTCAAATGAATTGACATCTTTGTTAGAAGATGCAAGAACACTCCATGAAAGAATTACAGTACTTCAATATTTAGCGTTTGAGAAAGAAGTGAAAGTGAAAGAGGTGAAGAAGCAAAAAAAAGAACCAAAGAAGCAGCAAGGTAGCTTTGAGTTAAACTTTGGTGCTCCAGAAATAATTGAAGAGACAAGTATCGAAGATGAATATGAATCAAAAACAGAGGGTTTAGATGAATTAGATGAGGACACTCCTGCTAATCAAACAAACTTGCTGGACGCGATTGAAGAACGCGTAGAGGATGTTGATGCAGAAGAGGATAATAAATATGGAGTTGAGAAGACGAACCGGGATAACTCAACATCGATTAATGATACATTTGCAAGTGGAACACCTGAGGAAACTGTAGCTGATAAATTGAGTCGACAACCTATTAAAGACTTGAAATCTGCTATTGGATTGAATCAGAAGTTTTTATTTATGAACGACTTATTTGAAGGGGAGAATGAACTATTTAACAACGCAATAAATAAGATTAACGCATTTAACACCCTGCCAGAAGCGATAGCATTTATAGATAGCAACCTCTCTTCTGCTTGGGATAAAGAAAATAGTTCAGTCCTAAATTTTATGGATCTAGTAGAAAGGCGTTTTATGGCATAACAATTGGGAAATCATACTATATGAGACAAGTCCTTTATTTATTTTTATTTGGAATTCCTTCTGCCTTATATTCCCAACAGGATTTTGGACTGAAAGTGGTAAAAGAACTCTGTTCCAAAGAATACTGCGGCAGAGGATATGTAAATGATGGGCATGTAAAAGCGGCACATTACATTAATAAGCGTTTCGAAGAGTTTGGACTATCAAAGTTTAATAATAATTACTTTCAGTATTTTAATATTCAAGCGAATACGTTTCCAGATTCAGTAAGTCTATACGTTGAGGGGGATAAGCTAGAAACAGGAATAGATTACTTGATTAGCTCGGTTTCAGGATCTGCAAAAGGCGCGTTTAATTTGCGGTTTATAAATCGAAACAATATTATTCAGTTTTTAGAAGGTTTAAAAAACAACAATGTTCAGTTTGATGAAAATGCATTTGTTTTAGATGATGCAGGAATTCAAGATAATGATACTCTTCAGATATTTAAAGAGTTAGGGCGTTTTATAGCGCAAAAATCTCCTGTATTTAAAATAAATGATTCTAAATTTACTTGGTCTGTTGGTAAAGAACAAATGCCTTTTCCAATTGTGGAAATCAAATCAAAAAAACTTCCGAAATCAACAAAAAAAGTTAGCTTAAATATCCATAACGTGTTTAAATCAAATATTAAGACACAAAATGTTATTGCTTATGTTGAGGGTAAAAAGAAGAATAAATTTATTGTTATTTCAGCACATTATGATCATTTAGGTCAGATGGGCAGTAATGTTTATTTTCCAGGAGCAAATGATAATGCGAGCGGTGTAGCAATGCTTCTTTATTTGTCCAAATATTTTTCAGAAAACAAACCAAAACATAGTATAGTCTTCATTGCTTTTGGTGCAGAGGAAGTGGGGATTCTCGGTTCTAAATATTATGTTGAGAACCCTTTTTTCCCATTAAAAGATATCCGATTTGTTGTTAATTGTGATATTATGGGTACCGGAGATCAAGGAGTAACTGTGGTTAACGGTACGGTTCATAAGAAGGAATTTAAAAAATTGGCAGTTCTTAATTTGGAAAACAAATACGTTGAAAAAGTCAAGGTGAGAGGCAGAGCTGCAAACAGTGATCACTATTGGTTTTCTCAAAGACAGATTCCAGCGGTGTTTATTTACACCATGGGAGGTATTACTGCTTATCATGATGTATTTGACAAGTCAGAGACATTGCCGTTAACAGAGTTTAGCGATTTGTCTAAGTTGCTAATAGGTTTTATAAATAGCTTTTAAGACCATTTAGTAAATAAAATGTTGTTGTAGTGCACTATTTGAATTATTTTTGAACCATCATGGATTAAATTTTGTGGTAATTAATGATGTTATTTTATGAAAATGTGTAAATCGGTTTCTATTTTATTATTTGTGTTTACTGTTGGGATTTTGAATGCGCAAATAAACCATGAAATTTTAAAAGAGCTTAAAGAAGAAGGCTCTTTTAAAATGAAATTTAAAAAAGCCTACAATCTAATGGATAGGGGAAATTTTGAATTCGCTCTTGAAATATGGAAAATGTTAGAGATAGAACAGCCTCAAAATTACAATATTAACTATCAATTGGGAGAGTGTTATATTCAATTGGGGAAGAATAAATTAAATGCACTCAAGTATTTGGATAAAGCAGAGCATAAAATCTCGAAGGATTATCAAGATGGAGAATCTGAAGAAAACGAGGCGCCCATAGAAACGAAATTTTATCTAGGTATTGCTTACCATTTGAATTCCGAGTTTGATAAAGCAATTGAAAGGTTCCAATCTTTCAGGCGTAAAGGGGGTAAGTATCATCAGTTGTACGATGCTGCTGGTTTAGCAATTGCTCAGTCCGAGATAGCTAAAGATTTGATTAAGGAAAAGAGAAATTATTTAATTGCAAATCTTGGAGAGCCTATAAACAGTGAGTTTTCTGATTATAATCCAGCTGTTACGGCGGATGGAAATATGATGTTTTTCACTTCTAAAAGAGATTATGTCGTGTCGGGATTTTCCAATGAGGGAATAATAAATCCAGAAGATGGCAAACATTTTGAAAATGTATTTGTTTCATATAGAAATTTGCATTCTGGCAAGTGGGGCAAACCAGAGATAATGAGTTTTTGTAAGCCTAACTCAAATCAAGCTTCTATTAGCACTTCTCCCGATGGACAGTTTTTGTTTATTAAAATGGAAGTGAAAGATATTGCTAATTTATATCTCTGTGAAAGGGATGACGAGAAATATTCTGACCCTGTGTTGATGGTTAAAAATATAAACTCAAAGTCTTGGGAGACAGGGGCAACTATTTCTGCTGATGGTGAGAGGTTTTATTTTGTTTCAGACCGTCCGGAAGGTTACGGAGGAGGAGATATTTATAGAAGTAAACGACTACCAAATGGAGAATGGGGTATGCCAACTAATTTAGGGTCTTCAATTAATTCTGAATATGACGAAATTTGTCCTTTTATTCATCCTGACGGAAAAACCTTATTTTTTAGTTCAAACAACAAGGAAAGTATGGGCGGCTTTGATTTTTTTAAATCCACTCGACAAACGGATACTGTATGGAGTGAGCCAGTTAATTTAGGTTATCCTTTAAACACAGTTGATCACGATGTTTCTTTTTCCACAATGGCTGATGGTAAAACAGGATATTTTTCATCTGAGATGGGCGTTAATGGAATGGGTCGTCAAGATGTTTATAAAGTAGATTTAGACACCGTTGTAATAGAGCAAGTATCTATACTAAAGGGCTACATAGAAATGGAAGATAATAAGAAATTACCAGGTGGTATATTTATTACTGTTTCAGATGTGAATTTAGATGGAGATTATCAAGAGTTTAAACCCAACAAACGAACAGGCTCTTATATATTTACACTAGCTCCATGTCGTGAATATCTAGTTCAGTACACATTGAAGGATGTTGTGTTTAATGAATATCAGATAAAAGTACCTTGCCATTCTGGATACCAGGAAATTCAAAAAGTGATAAATCTAAAAGGGGTTAAATTAGATAAATAAGTTACAGCAGTATCTTCTCGTTACTATTATTAACGAATTGGTATTCTAAAAATTGAAATTTTGTTATACCTCTAACAGTAACTTTTTTCTTGTATTTCATCCACCACTGTCTGCTAAGGCTCTTGATTCCCTTTTTAAGATAAGATTCAACGAATGGATGAACATGTAGCTCAAAATCTTTATGTTTCCCTGATTCAATTAAATAACGAAGATTGTTTTCTATTTCATCGATTAAGAGAATAGAAGCTTGAACTTCTCCCGAGCCATTACATGAAGGACATGTTTCAGCTGTTTTAATATCGGTTTCAGGTCGAACTCTTTGACGCGTTAATTCAATAACACCAAACTTACTTGGGGGTGCAACATTGTGCTTCGCACGATCTTCTTTCATCGCATTTCTCAAGGCTTCAACAAGATTTTTATTGTTTACCTTTTCATGCATGTCGATAAAATCAATAGCAATAATTCCACCCATATCTCTTAGGCGAAGAATTCGAGCTATTTCATTTACTACTTCCATGTTAGTTTCCGTAGCATTGTGTTCCTGGCTTTGACCAGTTGATTTTCTATTACCACTATTAACGTCAATTACGTGCATAGCTTCAGTATGCTCAATAATTAGATAAGCACCGGATGGTAGTGATACCTTTTTACCGAAAGAGGCTTTAATCTGCTTATTAATCCCAAACTGTTCAAAAATTCCATCTTTTCCCTTGTAGTGTTTAACTATAGATTCTTTTTCAGGTGAAATAGTTTTTACATAATCACGAATCTCGTCATATACAGCTTCGTCATTAACGTGAATGTTTGTGAATTTTGAAGAGAGCATGTCTCTCAATACAGTCGAAGTACGATTTAACTCTCCAAGAACCTTTTTAGGAGGTGTTACACCACCCTTTAGATTATTATATAGTTTGTCCCATTTAGAAACTAAATCTCTTAAGTCCTGGTCTAATTCAGCGACTTTTTTATTTTGGGCAACGGTTCTAATAATTACGCCAAAATTCTTTGGGCGAATACTAGAAAGCAATCTTTTTAATCTATCTCTTTCTTCAGGATCTTTAATTTTTTGAGAAATTGAAATTTTATTTGAAAAAGGCACCAAAACAACAAATCTACCCGCTAAGGTTACTTCGGCAGTAAGCCTAGGGCCTTTTGATGAGATTGGTTCTTTAGCAATTTGAACAGCTATTAATTGACTTGAAGATAGTATGTCTTTAATTTTACCGTGCTTGTCTATGTCAGCTTCAATTTTACTAGAGGCTAAACTTGCACTTGGCTGTTTACCTTTTAGCGTTTTTTGAATATAGCTATTCATAGACCTGTATTGAGGTCCTAAGTCAAGGTAATGTAAAAACGCATCCTTTTCATATCCTACGTTTACAAACGCAGCATTCAGACTTGGAATAACTTTACGTACTTTCCCTACATACACATCTCCAACACTAAAGTCGTTATCGTGCTTTTCTTTGTGAAGTTCAATTAATTGCTTGTTCTTCAAAAGCGCAAGAACAACCTCAGTGGAAGTAGAATTTATTATTAATTCGTAATTCACTAAGGTTCCTTTTCCTGTAAAATCTGATTGTCAAAAATCTAATGTAAAATACAAACATGAAGTATGTATATACACGAAAACATATTGCCGAAATTTAGTGAACTCAGCAATATGTATAAACTAACAAATTTTAATTGTTAATTATTTTTTCTTCTTGTGACGATTCTTTCTAAGACGTTTTTTACGCTTGTGAGTCGACATCTTATGTCTTTTTCTTTTTTTACCGCTTGGCATAATCTATATTGTTTAATCTATTAATACTCTAATTACTTGATAGCAACCTTAGATTTCACACTCTCAACAAAAGTCTTAGCAGGTTTAAACGCTGGTATGTTATGTGCTGGAATAATAATCGTTGTGTTTTTCGATATATTTCTTCCTGTTTTTTCAGCTCTTTCTTTTACAATAAAGCTTCCAAACCCTCTTAAGTACACATTTTCTCCTGCTTCTAAAGATGCCTTTATTGTTGTCATAAATGCTTCTACAGTTGCCTGTACAGCAATTTTTTCAACTCCTGTTTTGTCCGAAATGTCGGTTACTATATCTGCTTTGGTCATAGCTCTTGTTTTATGTTAATTCAGTTAATTAGGTTTTTTTAATCGGGGCGCAAATATAATTGTATTTGCACAACTCTGAAACAAATATCAGTTTTTTTCCTTTATTTGTATTCAATTTTTCGACCAAATGCACTTTTCAGACATACTAAATAGTTGGTATTCAAAATATAAACGCGAATTACCTTGGAGAAATACAACCTCTCCATACCACGTTTGGTTGTCTGAAATAATACTGCAACAAACCAGAGTTGCTCAAGGATTAAGCTATTACAACAAGTTTGTCAAGAGTTACCCAGATATTGAAGATTTGGCAAATGATAGTGAAGATAATGTGTTGAAGTTATGGCAAGGCTTAGGTTATTATTCACGAGCTCGAAACCTTCATGCTACTGCAAAAATTGTTTCGTCTGAATTTAATGGGGTATTTCCCGAAACATATGATGAAATTATAAAATTGAAAGGTGTTGGAGCATACACAGCTGCAGCGATCTCGTCTTTTTGTTACGGAGAGAATAGGGCGGTTGTTGATGGCAATGTTTATAGAGTGCTATCTCGGTATTTTGGTATTAGTACTCCAATAGATTCTACTATTGGAAAAAATGAATTTCAAGAATTAGCGCAAGAATGTTTAAGTAGTGAAAAACCTGGAGAACACAATCAAGCAATTATGGAATTTGGTGCTTTACAGTGCACTCCAAACCCAAATTGTGAAACTTGTCCATTAGGTGCATCTTGCATTGCCTATGCAAATTCTGCGGTTAAAGCCTTTCCTGTCAAAGCGAAAAAAATAAAAGTAAGGGATAGGTATTTTAATTTTATCGTAATAAGTGATAACGATAGTTTTTATATCCAAAAACGAGAGTCCAAAGATATTTGGCAAAACCTATATCAATTCCCACTAAAAGAGTCTGAAAAGGAAATCTTATCTCCTTTGGAACTGGAAGAATCAATTGTGAATCAGGCGGTGTTTTTACAAGTAAGTGAGCAGTTTAAACATCTATTGAGTCATCAGCGTATTTATGCAAAATTCTGGGAGTTTAATCTAGCTGAAATGCCTACATTGAAAGGGTTTAAAAAGATTAAAAAAAGAGACATACAAGAATTCGCTATCCCACGATTAATAGAAAAGTATTTAGAATCTGTTAAAAATTAAAGTTGCTCTTGTTGTGTAATCAAGAAAATAACTATCTTTACTTTAGAACGTGTATTTTGGTTAAATAAAGGAATCTAATGGCAGGAAGTATCAATAAAGTAATTTTAATAGGGAACTTAGGGAAGGACCCGGAAGTAAGACATCTTGAAAGTGGTGTCGCAGTTTGTAATTTTTCAATTGCAACAGGAGAGACATATAAAGATAAGAATTCGGGTGAAAAGGTAACGCATACAGAATGGCATAATATTGTGCTTTGGAGAGGTTTAGCAGAGGTGGCTGAAAAGTATTTAAAGAAAGGAGCAAAAATTTATATTGAAGGTAAATTAAGAACCCGTTCTTGGCAAGACCAAGAAGGGAATACTAGATATACTACAGAGATTTTAGGAGACAATATGACTATGTTGGGTAAAGCAGGAGAAACTAATACAATGCAATCGCCTCTTCCACAGCAAGCTGCGGCTCCAAAAAAGGAAGAAAAACCGTTAGGGGGTGAATTTTCGAAGCCAGAGTCTGAAAATGACGATTTACCCTTTTAATTTTAAATAGAAAGAATTGGAACATGAGCAGATTGTGCCTGAAAAGGCCATTTTAGCATTGTCGATAAGCCTATTAATAGTGTTAGCTATTATTATGCTAGTCTTAATTATATTCTCAGCACTTATTTCTGGATCTGAAGTAGCTTATTTTTCTTTAGATGCTAAGAAAAGAGATGCTCTGAGTTCGGAAAAATCAAATCAAGGGAATCGTGTTGTCACTTTACTAGGAGCTCCAAAAAAATTATTAGCAACAATATTAATTGCGAATAATTTTATTAACGTCTCTATTGTGATGGTTTCATTCTATTTCACAAAAGGAGTATTTGCTAGTTCGGAACTTTCTGAATTGGTTTTATTTTTAATAAATGTGATTGGAGCTACCTTCGTAATATTGCTTTTTGGCGAAGTGATTCCAAAAGTCTATGCGACAAAACATAGTGTGTCGTTTTCAAAATTTATGAGTTCTCCAATTTCATTCTTATCAATGGTTTTTGCCCCTTTCAGTAAATTGCTGGTATCGAGTACAAGTATTATAGATAAACGTTTTAAGAAAAAAGTGGATAGCATATCTGTGGATGACTTGGAACACGCTTATGACCTCACGAAAGAATCAGTTGAAACAACAGAAGAGAAGAAGATTTTGGAAGGGATTGTGAGATTTGGTCAAACAGATGCTAAACAAATCATGACTCCTCGATTGGATGTAATGGCTTTGGAAAATGATATGACATCCAAAGAGTTGAGTGAAGTTATCAAGGAAGGTCAGTATTCTAGGTTACCAGTATATTCAGAAAGTCTCGACAATGTTATAGGAATTCTTTATGTAAAAGACCTTCTGATTTATCTTGATTCAGAAGAAGAATTGGATTGGGTGAAACTGATAAGGAACCCAAAATTTATTCCAGAGAACAAGAAGTTGGATGATTTACTAAAGGAATTTCAAACAGAAAAAACACATATAGCAGTTGTGGTGGATGAATATGGAGGTACGTCAGGAATTGTAACCTTAGAGGATGTATTGGAAGAGATTGTAGGAGATATTACCGATGAGTTCGATGATGATAATTTAATCTATTCGAAATTAGATGAAAATAACTATGTTTTTGAAGGTAAAACCCCTTTAATGGATATGTATCGAGTTATGGGGATTGATGGGGGTGAATTTGAAGAACAAAAAGGTGAATCGGATACCATTGCGGGAATTTGTATAGAACTGGCAGGTAAGATATTATTAAAAAATGAAAAAATAAGTTTTGAGAATTATACGTTTACCATAGAAGCTGCTGATAAAAGAAGAATAAAACAGGTGAAGGTTACTATAAACAAAGTTGGTGAAACAGAAGATAACGGATGAAAAGGCTAGTAATATATATGCTTGTGATAGTGACTGCGTCAATAGGGTGCAGTGATGAAGAAAGTTTTATTCCAAAACCAAAAAGTTATTTCAGAATTGATTTCCCAGCGAAGTTTTACCAAAGAAATGAAGAAAAGTGTAATTCAAATTTTGAAATTCCGACATATGCTTATGTTCAAAATAAAAAAGGACCTCGTGAGGGTGTGTGCTTCCAAAACGTTGTATTTCCATATTACAAAGCTTCCATCTATTGCACTTATTTAAAGTTAGATTCTAACTTATTTGAGCATACGGAGGAGTATCGTAATAAAGCATTTGAACACCAATCCCGAGCACAGGCCATTGATGAGAAATTATATATTAACGAAGAAAAAAGCGTTTTCGGAACAACTTTCGATATTAAAGGGGATGTGGCCTGTAATTATATATTTTACTTGACAGATAGCACAGATAATTTCTTCGCTGGTTCTGTCTTTTTTGAAGTCGTTCCAAATTATGACTCATTACAGCCTGTTCTTGAATTTGTAAAAGAAGATATTCAACATTTAATAGAAACTTTTGAGTGGGAGAATAAACCAAGCGAATAGTTTTTTATATGAAATTTCAAAAATAATGAGTGAGCAAAAAAAAGGAGATTTAACAATTAGGGTTTTAGCAATGCCTAGAGATACAAATCCTTCAGGAGATGTTTTTGGAGGTTGGTTGTTATCTCAAATGGATATCGCTGGGGGTGTTTTTTGCAGAAAAATTACAAAGGGCAGGGTAGTTACAGTTGCCATTGATTCTACAACTTTTAAATTGCCTGTTTTTGTGGGAGATACATTGTGTTGCTATGTACACCTAATAAAAAAAGGAAGAACTTCGTTAACAGTTGGAATTGAGGCTTGGGTGAACCGTGAATTTGGAGAAGAGGGGTCGTCAATTAAAGTAACAGAAGGTCAATATACCTATGTAAAAGTTGATGAGAATCGAAATCCCATTCCAATTTAAGAATAATACAAGGTTAACGTGATGTTAAATTTGACCTCAAATAGTTATACCACTGAATTTACTGGCTAGTCCATCTTTCGGCCTTTTTTGATTGATTGAAGCATCTAGTAAAAGATTTAGTAAGACCGAAAAGCTTCGAGGCACGAGAAGATCATTCGGTGGCACTTAAGCTTTGCGCTGATAATGATTGAAAATCAAAAGCAGCCGCATAGTAAGCGTCCTTTTTTGCATACTTTTTTTGACGCAGGAAAAAAAGTATGAAACGATTACCTTTTATATATAAAAATATTTATGATTCAAAAAAAAGCGTTCTACTTGAGGAACGCTTTTTAAAAAGTAAATATAAAAGTGCTTAGTTAAAAGCAGGAATACCTGTTATGTCCAAGCCAGTAATCAATAAATGGATGTCATGTGTTCCTTCGTAAGTAATAACAGACTCTAGATTTGCCATATGGCGCATAATTGAATATTCGTTAGTAATGCCCATTGCTCCATGTATTTGACGAGCTTCTCTTGCAACTTTCAATGCCATATCAACATTGTTTCTTTTTGCCATAGAAATTTGAGCTGAAGTTGCTTTTCCGTCATTTCTTAATTGACCTAAACGTAAAGTTAATAATTGAGCTTTCGTAATTTCAGTAATCATTTCAGCTAGTTTTTTCTGAATTAATTGGAAACTGGCAATCGGTTTGTCAAATTGAATTCTTTCTTTAGAATATCTCAAGGCAGAGTCATAACAATCTAATGCAGATCCAATCGCGCCCCAAGCAATACCATAACGAGCACTATCTAAACATAGTAAAGGAGCTCCTAAACCATCTTTATTTGGTAAAATATTCTTTTTTGGAACCTTAACATTGTTGAAAATTAGTTCTCCAGTAGTGGATGCCCTTAAGGAATGTTTTCCATGCATAGTAGGAGTTTCAAATCCTTCCATTCCACGTTCTACAATAACTCCTTTAATTCTTCCTTCTTCATTTTTTGCCCATACCACCGCAAGGTGAGCAAAAGGAGCATTTGAAATCCACATCTTAGCTCCATTCAGGATATAGTGATCTCCGGCATCTTTTATATTTGATAGCATCCCTCCTGGATTAGATCCATGATCTGGTTCTGTTAAACCAAAACATCCGATGAGTTCTCCAGTTGCTAATTTTGGTAAATATTTTTGTTTTTGTTCTTCACTACCAAATTTCCATATCGGGTACATAACTAATGAACTTTGCACAGAAGAGGTAGAACGTAGTCCTGAATCACATCTTTCTAGTTCTTGCATGATTAAACCATAAGAAATTTGGTCTAAACCAGCTCCTCCATATTCTACAGGAATATAAGGGCCAAAACCTCCTATTTCACCTAAGCCTGGTATTATTTGACTTGGAAATTCAGCTCTTTCATAATAATCCTCAATAATAGGGCTAACTTCTTTCTTTACCCATGCTCTAGCAGCATCACGAATTAATTTGTGCTCTTCAGTAAGCAAATCATCCATGTTATAGTAGTCATGTGCTTCGTATCTATCTGTACTCATAATCTTTTCGTTTTATAGGTTGCAAAGGTAATCAATAGAACGGTACAAGACATGATTTTTTTCAACAGTATTTAGAAGAGATTGTTACAATCTTAACAATGAGTAGATATTAATACGCAAGTGCATGTTTTCAGAATGATTTCGAGCATATAATGAAATTATAACCTTCTCGCTAAAGATTTCTCTATTGCCCTTTGAAATGACATTACAGAATATTTGAGCGGTTAGACTATTATTCCGATATTTGTTGTCCTCTGAAAAGAAATAATGATTCCAAAAGAAACTATAGAGAAAATATTTGATGCAGCTGATATAGTTGAGGTTATTAATGATTTCGTAAATCTAAAAAAAGCGGGTTCAAACTATAAAGGTAATAGTCCTTTCTCTGATGATAAAACACCATCATTTATGGTTTCTCCTGCTAAAGGAATCTTCAAAGACTTTAGTTCTGGAGAAGGAGGTACAGTTGTTTCGTTTTTAATGAAACACGAGCATTTTACCTATCCAGAAGCTCTTCGTTGGTTAGCCAAAAGATACAATATTGAAATCCAAGAGGAGGAGCAATCGCCTGAGCAAATAGCCGCTCAAGGTGCTCGAGAGAGTTTGTATCTAGTCAATCAATTCGCAAGAGATTATTTTGTGAAGCAAATGCTTGAATCACAAGAAGGAAAGGCTATCGGGTTAAGTTATTTTAAAGAAAGAGGTTATAACGATGCCACTATTAAGAAATTCGAATTGGGATACTCTCCTGATAATAGTGGTGCTTTCACAAAAGCGGCACTTAGCGCGGGATATAAGTTAGCGTATTTAGAGAAAACTGGATTATCGAAAACGAACGATAAAGGGAGTTTTGATTTTTTTAGAGGTAGAGTAATCTTTCCTATACATAACCTTACGGGTAGAATTTTAGGGTTTGGAGGTAGAACGCTAAAAACAGATAAAAAAATAGCAAAATATTTCAATTCTCCGGAAAGCGAAATATACCATAAGAGTAATGTTTTGTATGGCCTTTATCAAGCAAAAGGAGCTATAATAAAACAAGATACCTGTTACTTGGTTGAAGGTTATACTGATGTTGTAAGTATAAATCAAGCAGGAATTGAAAATGTTGTTGCCTCTAGCGGAACTGCTCTTACGGAAGGTCAAATAAAACTAATAAAAAGATACACAAACAATATTACCATTCTCTATGATGGTGATAGTGCAGGAATAAAAGCTTCTTTTAGAGGAATTGATTTGATTCTTGAACAAGGAATGAACGTAAAAGTCGTTTTATTTCCTGATGGAGAAGATCCAGATAGTTATTCTAAAAAAGTTGGAATAACAGAGCTAGAGGAGTATTTGCGCGAAGAATCAAAAGACTTTATTCGTTTTAAAGCGTCTGTATTATTAACCGATGCTAAAGACGATCCTTTAAAAAGAGCCGAGACAATTAAGGATATTGTTAAGTCCATCGCTATTATTCCAGACCAGATTATAAGGTCTGTGTATATTAGAGAAACAAGTCAACTTTTTGATATTAGTGAAAAGGCTCTTTTAAGTGAGGTTAATAAAATTTTTGCTAAAAAAAAGTCGTCTCACCCTCAACAGCATCGGCAACAAATAGAAGTTGTTCAGCCAACGGCACCCTTGCAAAAAAGAGAATCAAGTGATGGAAGTCATGGGTTAGATGATCAGGAAAAAGATTTAATCCGATTGATGCTTACATATGGGTCAATAGGGATTGAAATAGAGATTGAGGCTCAAGGAAGTGAAGAAATCAAAAAAGAAGAAATTCCATTAGCTCAATATATTATAGAAGAACTTTTAACCGATGAATTAAAATATGTCAATGAGACCTACCAAAGTATTTTTGATGAGTTTTTGGAAGGTATTGAAAATGGATTGATTGTTAATGATCAACACTTTTTTCAAAAAGAAGAAGCTACGTTGAGTACTATGGTTGTTGATTTAACAATGCCTAAAGATTCGGTTAGTGAAAACTGGGGAAAAAAGCATCGTATTTTTCCGCAAGAAGAAAAGCATAAATTAAAACAAGCCGCCGTAGAATCAGTTTATATGTACAAACTTCGTGTTACTGAGAATATGATCAACGGTAAACAACTTGGCTTGAAAACAGAAAAAGAAGAGAAAGAAATATATAGTCTTTTGGAACAAATCAAACAACTTAACCAAATAAGAAATACCTTTGCATCTAAACTAGGAATCATTATTACAAGATGAACGCTTTCTTTGATTATAGATTGTTCAGCTATTTTGGGCAAAATTTTACTGTTTCCAACCTGATATTGGTGTGTCTAGTTATTACTTCAATTTTCTTTTTTAGAAAATACGTCAGTAAAAGACTTCGTAGACTTTTGCTGAAAAGAGATTGGAAGTTAGGAAATGGCAAGGAGAAGATTGTTTATATACTTCTTAGTCAATCCATATTGATAATTGGCACTTTATTGTTGATTAGCTCATTGGGCTATGGGAATAATGATTTTTCATTGAATAGTATTCTTGATTTTCACCTTTTAGAAATCGGCGATTTCAAATTATCATTAGGGCAGTTAATTGCCGTTATTGTTTTAATTTTTCTTTCTAAAGTTTTTCTCAATCTTTCAAAGGTTGTCATCTTCAAAGCAACAAAAGGAAAAGAGTGGATAGATGAAGGTAGACAGTTTACCATAATTCAGTTAACGAAATACTTTGTTTACATCATCTTCGCAATGCTGGTCGTAAAAAGTCTAGGTTTTGGATTGAATTCTTTATTCTGGGCCAGTTCTGGATTGCTGCTTGGACTAGGAATGGGACTGAAGGACATGTTTACAGATGTTGTTTCTGGATTCATATTGTTGTTTGATGGGAGTGTAAAAGTGGGAGATATTGTAGAGATCGGAGATGTAATTGCTCGTGTAGAGAAAATTAACATCCGTACTTCGCATGTTAAGTCAATGGATGGTAAAATCATAGTACTCCCAAATTCCAAATTAACTGAAGACAATGTAATAAATTGGACTATAAGTGATAAAGTTACGCGTTTCCACATTACAGTTAGTGTAGCGTATGGAAGCGATACTGAAAAAGTGCGAGAACTTCTTTATCAATCTGCGTTAAATCATAAATTGGTAAACAAGCACCGTGAAATTATTATCATGTTCAATGATTTTGGGGATAGTGGGTTGGAATTCGAATTGTATTTCTGGGCTGCTCGAACATGGGAAATAATGGTGATTAAAAGTGATTTACGTTTTGCTATTGATAAGTTGTTTCGAGAGAATGGAGTTACTATTCCTTTTCCACAAAGAGATTTGCATATTGTTTCAGATAGCCGGAACAAAGAAACTACATCTCTTTAATGTCTTTAATCATTAACTGAAGAGTGTATCTATCGTTATAATAATTCTTATCTAAAGAAAATACAGCTTGAAAAGGTTTTTCATTTTCAGTAATAGTTAGTTTTTCTCCTAATCCAAAAGCAATTCCGTTTAGAGGAAGGTTTTCTCCTTTTTGTTTTGCACAGATTTTTAAGTGTGTTTCTCCGACAATTCGACTCCATCCTTTTTTGTCATAAAGATCCTTCATGATAAAGGTAGGTTTCATGTTTCCAGGTCCAAAAGGAGCAAATTGTTCTATTAGTCGGTATAGTTTAGGAAAAACATCTCCTTGTTTAGAAGGTTTAATATCTTCTGTAGTAAGTGTGCCGTCAATCCCAATTTCTCTTGTCTGTTGCTCTTCTGTTATTTTATTGGAAACAACCTCTTCAAACCGTTTTCGGAAAGCTTCCACATTTTCAACTTTTAAGGAAAGTCCTGCAGCGTATTTATGGCCTCCAAACTGTTCTAGTAAATCGGAACATTGGTCTATAGCATCATGAACATCAAATCCCTTAACCGAGCGAGCAGAACCAGTTGCCATGCCATCATTTCCGCAAAGAACAATAGTTGGCTTGTAATATGACTCAATTAGCCTTGATGCTACTATTCCAACAACTCCTTTGTGCCAGTCTTTTTGAAAAACGACAGTAGATTTTTTTGAATCAGCATCTTCGCTAACCATTTTAAGAGCTTCTTCGGTTATCGCAGCGTCAAGTTCTCTCCTTTCATCATTATATGCATTAATGGTTTCTGAGTATTCTTTAGAACTGGTTTCATCTTTTGATAAAAGTAATTCTACTGCTTTTGTTGCAGAAGCCATCCTCCCTGCGGCGTTTATTCTTGGGGCTAATTTAAAAACCAAATCGGCAATGGTTAGGTCAACTTTTTTGTTCGCTAATTCTAGCATTGTTGCAATTCCTATTCTTGGTTTTTCATTAACTCTTTTTAATCCGTGATAGGCTAAGATTCTATTTTCTCCTGTAATTGGAACAATGTCTGCCGCAATTGCAATTGCAACTAAATCTAATAGTTCTTTCCAGATTTCTTCGTCTTCGTCTCCAGTAATTGCAATGGCTTGTGCTAATTTTAATCCAATTCCACATCCGCACAATTCGTCATAAGGGTATAAACACGTTGTTTTTTTAGGGTTCAATATTGCCAATGCATCTGGAGTTACCTTCCCTGGACGGTGATGATCACAAATAATGAAATCAATTCCATATTCGTTTGCTTTTTCAACTTTATCAACGGCTTTTATGCCGCAATCTAAGGCTATGATTAGATCAATTTTCTTTTCGTGAGCATATTCAATACTCTTAAATGAAACTCCATAACCTTCGGTGTATCTATCCGGTTGATAAAACTCAATGTTGTCTGTAAAGCGATTTAAAAAAGAATACATCAATGCTACAGAGGTAGTTCCATCTACATCGTAAT
>ENA-UOXV01000267-UOXV01000267.1-marine-metagenome-genome-assembly--contig:-NODE-267-length-71601-cov-7.219285_pt1 | contig 71601 bp, 59 predicted proteins | sample MGYA00238165_ERZ766961 | MGnify/ENA primary metagenome ERZ766961 (study PRJEB28924, sample SAMN03173240) | marine metagenome | biome: Marine; feature: Water; material: Subsurface seawater | place: North...
GCTTTTCTGAATGAGGGTGCCCTTGATACAGGAATGAGCGCTAATTGGAGCACTCATGAGTGGCTTCATTTCTTGAGAAAGCGTCCGAGAGAGCTTCAGCCGGAACAAATGAAAGCCCTCGATGAGCTTTGCGGATTCACTTCGAGTGGAAACTCAGAGATTTTAGCTGCTTGGTTTCAATTGAGTATCAGAAATTCATATGCTCCAGCTGATGCGGCACTTGATAGTTTCTTAGTTAATGTTGGAAGGAGAAAGTTCCTTAGACCTACTTACAAGGCATTGAAGGAAAACGGAAAGCTTGAAATGGCCAGAGAAATTTATGCTAGGGCAAGGCCTAACTACCATTCTGTTTCAACAAATAGTATGGATGAATTATTGGGCTGGAACTAGTTTCCTCTGGCTTCCAGTTGCCAAACGTGTTGTGAACTTTCGTGGTTGTTCTTGAAGTAGAACTCACCACCCCAACGGTGCTTAACTTTCCAGTATTCGTCAATTTGATCACCTCGGGTGACTCTTCTAATCTCAATCACCTTTCTAGGGTCTTCCTTGTGCTCAACAACGATTTTAACTGGGTTAAACATGTCGAAGAGTTCGTCAATAAGAAGCACTGATGATTCAGCGATATCTTTTTCGAGTTGATAGGTGATTTGGGCCAATCCCTTTTCGATCTCTTTTAATTCTTCATTTCCATCTACAAGTTCATCAGAAGCGATTTCGTCTACCAGCGCAGGGTATTCTTCCACTTTCACTTCCATTTCATCTTCGTGCTTCTCAACAAACTCTTTAGCCTTCACTAAAACTTTCTCCACGTGCTCAATTTCTTTAACCGCTTGTTTCTCGGTCTTCTTTACCTTTTTGATGTCTTTTTCCATCAACTTGGCATACTCAGCATCCCACTTGAATAAACGCTGACCAAAATCGAAATACACTTTTCCAAAAGCTTTATCCTCAATAGGAGAGTAGTCGACCCCGTGTACTTTTTTGAATAAATCGATGGACCAAGTCTCATGCTTTTGATCAGCTCTAGCTACCAAGTCATCTACTCCTTTGAGCATAACATCAATCTTCTTAGAGATGTAGTTTCTTTTGTTGAATTGAATCTGGTGATCTTTGCCGAGAGGCAGTTCGAGGTGGAACAGTCCATCATCACAGTAATGAAAGTCGTAAACCTCACCTTCTGTGTAAATGGTGATTTTAACTCCTTTGAGTTTTAGCATCCCTTCGGTTACCCTTCCATTGATAGCAAGCTCATCCATCAGAATTTGGGCAACGAGACTCTTACTTCCTAAAAGTACGCTAAGAGCAAGGATGATGAATATTTTGTATTTCAAAGCAGTAGTTCGCAGAACGTGCGAAATTTAAAATAAAACAGGCTTCATTAGTTGATTTGAATCACTTAGATGAAACTAAATTTATTGGACCGACATTGGGTCCCATTCAAAAAGCTTGAATTTAGAGTTAGACCAGAGCAAAATGAGCTCATTTTTATGAGCTGGAATGAAGTATTCCTCCAAGGCTGCATTATGGTTATCGAAGTTGGTTAAAAAGTATTTGGAATTCATGCTCAGGTACTTGCGCTCAACCTCTGCTAGGCTTTGATAGGGCTCGTTCGAATAGCTATTGATGCCAGTATAAAGACCTAATACCCTGGGTTTTTTGAATACTACATGCTGATCCTTGGGAATGTGTTCTTTGAGGTATTCAAAACAAGCTTTGCTTTCTGGTTCTTGTGGGCCGGCCAAAGGATCACTGACGTTACGCTCTATCCAAGGATAATTTGCTGCAGTGAACGAAAGGCTAATAAGAACAAGGACTATCAAGGGAATATTCTTCAATAAAGCCCATCGCATTTGAGCAGCTAAGAGAGCTTCATGAACAAAAATTAGTAGGATGGGCAGTAGTGGCAGAAGGTAGCGCTCTGCTGCAGCCTGGCTAGGAAATAGTACCAGGACCGCTAAGTGCGTGAACAGATAGAATTCAAAAATAGCCGGCCCATGAATAAACAAGCGAAACGCTAAGCCGATGAAAAGCAGACTGAATAGTAAGATCGACAAAAGCTCTCCAAACACCAAATAGCTTGGGTCTATTTGGTTTAAGTAATTGTCAAAGGGTTGGTAATAGAGTTCAAAGTTTCTAGCTACAGTCTCACCTAAGTTTCCGAAGCTAAAGTTCTTCAAATATTGACTTGTGTTGTTCGAGATTTTAAAAATGAAGCTTTGAATAAGGGAGGGGATAATGCCTGAAAGCACGATGAGTATTAGCTTTCGATAATGAATTGGTGAGCTTCTTTTGACTCTGCTGAAAATCTCATTGAGGAGAATAGCGAGTAAAAAACTCAAGGCAAGCGCTTTAATCAAAATGGCAGAAATGATAAGAAGCGAACACAAAAGATTAAAGCCTTTTCTGATATAGACTTGAATGCATAAGAGTAAAAAGAAGAGAAAGGGGAGGTCGGCCATGACCTCAGATTTGAATATGATAAACCATGGGGTGTAACTAAAGAGCAAGACGATCAGAATCGATGGGGTCGTTTTATAGTAGATTTTCAGCAGAGAGAAGAATGCCATGGCACAGGCAATAAGCCAGAAGTTCATGTAAAGAATGAGGATGGGCATGTCATTGCCAAATAGCCCAAGCACAGGTGCCAACAGCAATGGGAAGCCAATGGGATAAAGCTCAGGCCCGAGCATAGGGTGTTCTTCATTGAAAATGTAATGGTGCTTTTCCTGAGGTGATAATTCAACGATATTCAAACCTTGTTGAATGTATTGGGCAAAATCACCACCCCAATCGTGTGTTTCCCTTTGGTTTAAAAATAGCAAAGGGATGAGTAAGGCTAGAATGCCAAAATATGGCGATATTGTCTTCAGATAGTTCAATATTATTCAAACTTAATAAAGCTCATAAGAGCACAATGAACTTATGTGGAAAGTTGAAAACAATGCGCTCTGTAAGTCATATGAATTCAAGGATTTCAAAGAAGCTTGGGCCTTCATGACGAAGGTGTCAATTTTGGCTGAGGAACATCAGCATCATCCTCATTGGACCAATGTTTACAATAAACTTGAAATCAGACTATGTACTCACGATGCTGGAGACACTGTTACTGAAAAGGATCGAGACTTAGCCCTCGCGATAGATGGTGTCGCCTAATTCACAAAGGTGAAAGTGCGTTCCTTTTGCCTTTGTTTTCAGGAATTATTTCCCTCGTTGCATTTTTGATTGCGCCTTCAAGTTCTTTTAGGATGTTCTGTTTTACAAAATGTTTGTGCACTGCGAGTCCAACTTCTCGATAAGGGGCTGGAGACTCAAACTCTTGCAGGTATTTCTTTTCTTGATCTCTTAAGTCTAATGTGGCCAGGTAGGGCAGAAGTGTGCTTGCCATATTAGCGTTTACAAAACGCAGCAAACTATCAATAGATCCCGCCTTATAATCGAAGTTAAGCGTGTTTTTTAGGTTCAGTTTGTGTAGTTCGCATAGCTCAATTACTTGGGTTCTCATGCAATGGCCTTCTTCCAAGAGGCAAAGGTTTGAGGTGTCTAATGCTCCCGTTTTAGCTTTCCTTTGCTCGTTGTAGTTCGCGTTATAGTATACGAAGCCTTCTTCGTAGAGCATTGTTTCAAGAATGTCGGGGTCTTTAATAGGAATCGATAAAATCCCAATATCGAGACTTCGAGATTTAAGATCTTTGATGATCTCCGCGGTGGTTTGCTCCCTGACTTGAATTTTAAGCTTTGGAAAGCGATTTGCAAATTGCTGCAAAAAACGAGGAAGTAAAAAGGGGGCGATCGTTGGGATGACCGCAATACTCAAATCCCCACTTAACTCGCCTTTAATTTCCTTGCTCAGTTCGTCTAATTGAGCAATTTCATTATTAATGATTTTGATTTGCTCAAGAAGTAGTTGGCCTTCTTTGGTTACTTCTACCGGCTTATGCTTGCGGTCGAAAATTCTAATTCCCAGTTCTTCCTCAAACTTTGAAATCATAGTGCTTAGGGTCGACTGACTAATGAAGCACTTATCAGCAGCTTGCTCAAAATGTTTGGTTTCGTCAAGAGCTAAAATGTATTTGAATTGTTGAATATTCATCTATTTTATCAATAATAACATTGAAAATATCGTTTTTATAAAACAAATAAAAACAATAATTTCGCTCCAGAAAAATTTATCAATGCAGAAGATTATACTTACCGCCGGATTATTGTTCACTCTAGTAGCTTGTGAAAATACCAACCAAACTGAAAATACGATGAAAGAAAATGCCGCAGAATGCCCTATGGGATTTGGATCTGGAAAATCGACTGGAGCCACCATCAAAGGAGAAGGGCCTACCAATACAGATTGGTGGCCGAATCAATTGGATTTGAGCGTACTCAGACAGCACTCAGACCTTTCTGATCCAATGGGAGAGGATTTTGATTACGCGGAAGCCTTCGCTAAGCTTAACTATGATATGTTGAAGAAAGATATTGAAGCCGTCTTAACGGATTCCAAGGATTGGTGGCCAGCCGATTATGGCAACTATGGTCCTCTATTTATAAGAATGGCTTGGCATAGTGCCGGAACTTACCGAACAGGTGACGGAAGAGGTGGTTCAGGTGAGGGACAGCAACGTTTTGCTCCTTTAAATAGCTGGCCAGATAACGGAAACCTTGATAAAGCTCGTCGCTTACTTTGGCCTATTAAGCAGAAATATGGAAGTAAGATTTCATGGGCCGACCTTATGATTTTATCTGGAAATGTGGCCTTGGAGTCAATGGGCTTTGAGACCATCGGCTTTGGTGCTGGTCGAGCCGACGTTTGGGAACCTTCTAGCAATGTATACTGGGGTGCAGAAAATGAAATGTTATCAAAGAAAAAGCGCTATTCAGAAGATGGTGAGCTTGAAGATCCACTCGCGGCCGTACAAATGGGGCTGATATACGTAAACCCTGAAGGGCCAGGAGGTAACCCTGATCCAGTTCTTGCAGCGCATGATATTCGAGAGACCTTTGGTAGAATGGGAATGAATGATGAAGAAACTGTTGCCTTAATTGCTGGCGGACACACATTAGGTAAGACTCATGGAGCAGGTGATGCTTCTTTAGTTGGGCCTGAACCTGAAGCAGCTGGAATAGAAGAGCAAGGCTTAGGTTGGAAAAGCACGTACAAGTCTGGAAAAGGAGAACATGCGATTACTTCTGGTTTAGAGGTAATTTGGACGGCTACTCCAACGCAATGGAGTCAAGCTTACTTTGCAAATCTTTTTGCTTTCGAATGGGAATTAACTAAAAGTCCGGCTGGAGCAGCACAATGGGTCGCGAAAGAGTCTGCAGAGATTTTTCCTGATGCATTCGATTCTGAAAAAAGGCATAAGCCTACCATGCTTACCACAGATTTATCACTTCGTTTTGATCCTGAATATGAAAAGATTTCTAGGAACTTTTTGAAAAATCCAGATGCTTTTAATGAAGCTTTTGCGAAAGCATGGTTTAAGCTAACGCACCGTGACATGGGTCCTAAATCTCGCTATTTAGGTCCTGAAGTACCCGAAGAAGATTTTATTTGGCAAGATCCTATTCCAGCCAGAGCTTATGAACTCATTAATGAAAGTGATATAAAGAGCTTAAAAGCTCAAGTTATGGCTTCTGGTTTAAGCATACAAGAATTAGTTACCACTGCTTGGGCATCGGCTTCTACTTATAGAAATTCAGATAAAAGAGGTGGTGCAAATGGAGCAAGGATAAGACTTGAGCCTCAAAGAAATTGGGAGGTGAACAATCCAACTCAGCTTAACAAGGTGCTTACAGCATTAGAAGGTATTCAGTCTGAGTTTAATGCCAAATCAGAAAACAAAAAAGTTTCAATGGCCGATTTAATTGTCTTGGGTGGAGCTGCAGCTATCGAACAAGCAAGTGAAAATGGAGGTTTTGCAATGAACGTTCCTTTCAGACCAGGAAGGACTGACGCCACACAAGCACAAACCGATGCGGAGTCAATGCAAGTGCTAGAGCCCATGGCTGATGGTTTCAGAAATTATTTGAAAGAGAAGTATAGCGTTGCGACTGAGGCTCTCTTGGTAGATAGAGCTCAGCTTCTGAATTTGACTAGTCCTGAAATGACGGTGTTGTTAGGTGGAATGAGAAGTTTAGGAGCCAATTATGACGCTTCAAAGTTTGGCGTGTTTAGCTCTAACACTCAAGCGCTCAACAATGACTTTTTTATGAATCTCTTGACCATGAGCAATGAGTGGAAAGCTTTGTCCGAGGATAATGAAAAGTTTGAAGCACGAGATAGAAACACCGGTGAACTAGGGTGGCAAGCAACTCGAGCAGACTTGATTTTCGGATCTAATTCAGAGCTACGAGCAATTGCAGAAGTATATGCTAGCACAGATGCTCAGGAAAAGTTTGTGAGGGATTTCATCTCAGCTTGGGTAAAGGTGATGAACAGTGATAGGTTCGATCTAGTGAATTAGACATGACCGAAATAAAATGCTTTAGACCCCAAATCTTTGATTTGGGGTTTTTTGTTGATTCAGGCCATTGAAATCGCGATGACCCCTAATACTGTAACAGCAAAGCCTAACAGAATGGAAGCTATTGCAAAGCCCTTACCTTTCCATTTATCAGGGGATTGATCAATTTTAGCAATTGATATAATCCCAAAAATGCAGGCCATTGAGCCTAAAATCACTGCCGCGACGAATATTCCTAAAAGGGATAGGATGACTCCAGTAAGTCCGAGTGGGTGGATTTTTTTTCTTGGACTGTTGTTTTGTTCTACTCCATTTTGATCGGCCTCGCTTGAGGAGTACTCAGGTTCTTTATCAACGCTAATAAGTTCTGAGATGATCGTTTTACTTCCATTTGGATATTTAATCATGTAAACATCTTGCTCTTTTTGGAGATTTGAGGGCCATTCAGATTGTCACACATTTTGAATTTGATCAGCTCATCGCTAATTTCGGAGACTTTCACTTCGAGCTCAACTCCATTTTGTAAAATCAGTATATCGCATGAGCTGGTATCTACTCGATTTGATTGTAGCGCGGGATTTGGTTCGGCCATTTGCCCTACTCGAGTATGCTCCAGCAACTCATTATTTACAAGAGCCAATAACTCAAGTTGACTGGCCAGGTTTTCATGAAGACGAGTTGGGTAGTTTTTATTCTTTTTTAGTTGTTTGCCAGCAATTTCAAAACTCTTTTGGTTTAGGTTTCTAAGATTCCATCCTTTGAGGTACTTCCTTTTTTGAACCAGACTTTTACTAACTATCTGTTCATTGGTTGTGCAAGACTGAATAAAAAGAGTAGCAATGCAGACTAGAATTAAGGCTTTGAGCTTCATTTGATAAGATTTGAACTTGAAATTTACAAATTGTCTAGTTTCAATTTTATCTTTCAGCAAAATTATGAAGCTAGTTTCGTCCCCTGAAGTCGCCAATTGCCTTGCTGCTTATCCTCCTGAGGCGAGGATGCAAATTGATAAAATGCGCGTGCTCATTCTTGAAACTGCAGAGCAAATGGGTTCAATTGATGAGCTTGAGGAGACACTTAAGTGGGGGGAGCCGAGTTATATTTCTAAGTATGGAAGCACTTTAAGAATCGCTTGGTCTTCAAAAAGGCCTGATCAAGTGGGCATGTATTTCAAATGCACAAGCAAGCTGGTTGAAACTTTCAAAACTCTTTGTCCTACTGACTTTCGTTTTGAAGGCAATCGAGCAATTATTTTTTCTCTCAATGAAAAGATACCCCTTAGGCAATTAAGACCTTTTGTTCGAACATGCCTAGCCTATCATAGGCTTAAGAAGCTTCCACTTTTGGGTTTGAACCCGAGTGAATTCGAATAGGGAATGAAAATTGCTGCAGATTGCTCTAAATCATCACTATGAAATCTATACTAAGTTCCGTTTTATGCCTCTTGGGTTTTGCTTTATTCGCTCAAGACGAATCAAATCTTAAAACAATTTCTGCCCCTGAGCCACAAGAGCAAGTCTATCATATCGTAGAAGAAATGCCTGAATTTCCTGGAGGGCAAGATTCTTTATACAGCTTTATTGGCAAGAATGTACGATATCCAGAAAAGCTCATGAAGGAAAAACTTCAGGGAGTTGTTTACATCCAATTTATAGTGGAAAAAGATGGCTCAATTGAAGAAACGAAGATTCTCAGATCACCCCATGAATTATTTTCAGAGGAGTCGAAACGAGTTGTAATGCTCATGCCTAAATGGAAAAACGGTAAACAAGGAGGTAAAGCCGTTAGAGTTATGTTCAATCTGCCTATTCGCTTCAGGCTGTAAGCTGGATGCTTTCAAAAGTTTGATCATAATGCTGAGCCATTTGACTCCAATCAAAGGCTGAAGCTCGTTGTTCGAGACCTTTATTTTTGAAAGGAAAAAGAGCTAAGTTCTTTTTCAGTGCAGCTTTAAAATCTCCTCCATCATAAAAGACATCTTCCCCTTCGAATAATTCTTCAAAAGCTAAACGTCTTGGCAGAAGAGGAGTAACTCCGCAATAAACGGCCTCTATTACTGAAATCCCAAAGAAGTCTTGATTGCTTGTTACCGGAATAATATCGGCTTGAAATAAAAGACGAGCGTAAAGATCAAAACCGGAAGCGAAGCCAAAATGTACCATCTCATCCTTAAGGCGTTCCTTTGCTTCGTCAAAAATCCGTGGACTTTTTGCGAAGCGTTCTCCTAGGATTATCAATTTGAATTTTATTCCTTCTTCTTTCAGTTCAAAGAGAGTTTCAAAAAACTCTTGTGGGTTTTTGTCGTGTTCCCAACGGTGGTTCCAAAGTATATGAGGCACTTGATTTGAGATCGAACTTCTATAAATATCAAAAGGCTTTAAGGCAATACCCAGAGGAAGTACTTTCGACTTCTGTTCAATTGCTGCAATGGTAGCAAGGTTTCTATGATCCGGATATATTTTTAGCAAAGTCTGCAGCCCTTCAAGAAAACTCGATTTATTATAGTCAGAATTAAAGTAAACCTGATCAGCACACAAAGCTGAGCTATAGTTTATGAAGGCGTAATGTAAATCTCGGTCCGGGTTTTTTGAGCTATTGAAAGGATATGCGAGTTGGTTCTCATGAAAGTATATCGCAGAAGGAATGTCCTTGCTTTTGTTTCGAGTGAGGCTTAAAAACGAAGCCAGGTTTAACATGTCATTTGCTAAGATCAAGTCGGGCTGAAACGAGGATTTTAGAAATTCGTTAGCCAGACTAATTGCTCCTCCATGCATTCGCCACTTCCAATGCTGATCTCGCATTGTGAAGAGTTCAATTTGATGCTCTGAGTGTTTTTTTAGGCCCTAAGCCCAAGCTTTGTGCGACCCACCATAAAAAGGCTCAAGGAGCGCTATTTTCAACTTGCCGACACCGTTTCGAGGCGAATGAGTTCTCCGTTTTTCAAAACAGGAATCACCTCTGTTTTGTCCACCTGCAGGCTGTACTTTATGTCTTCCTTAAGATTTAGGTTCGATAACCTTTGACGATGTGCCGAATTACGCAAGAATATTTGTGGATCATCCTCCGCAAGTAAGAACAAGTGTTGAGCGGCTAAAGCAGCATCGCTGTATTGTTCGTTAAAACGACTGTCTTTTAATAATCGATCCACAACAGCTCCAGCAAACATGCTGTCTTCTAAATTGATACGTCCTTTCCAGCCTGAGCAAAGCAACAGAATGTCTTTGTTTTGGTCTGCCAACCAAGCACACAAAGCTGTTATGTTGGTGAATGCACCAACCACAACTTGATAATTGTCTTTGGCTATTTCAATAGCTTTCGTGCCATTTGTTGTAGTAATTACAACAGGTTCATTTTTAACTCTCGGATCGGTATAAGAGTAGGGTGAATTCCCGAAATCAAAGCCATCAAGTTTTTCGCCATTTCTTTCAGCTCCAACTAAGAATCCTTTGTCTTTATAAGCCTGTGCTTTTTCAACACTATCGACCGGGATTACTTTACTAACTCCAAACTCAAATGCGGTGCAAATGGCGGAGGTGGCCCTCAAGATATCAATGACTACGACGATGCTGTTTTTCTGATCGCATAGTTTATATAATTCCGGTGAAAGGCAAACATCTACTTTAGGCATCGCACTAATTTATTTTAAAAAAGGGAACTTAACCACTTTCGCTTTCAAAGATTTGTTGCGGACTTCGATGAAAATTTCAGAATCGACTTTGTTAAAAGGCAGTTTTACATAGCCCATTCCAATACCAATCTTCAAAGAAGGTGACATCGTTCCTGAAGTCACAGTGCCTATTTCGTTTGCATCAGCATCGAGAATTAGGTACGATTGACGAGGAATACCCCTGTCTATCATTTCGAAGCCAATGAGCTTGCGAGTGACCCCTTCAGCTTTTTGAGTTTCTAAAAGCTCTTTATCAATAAAGTCTTTAGTGAATTTTGTAATCCAGCCGAGCCCTGCTTCAATAGGTGAAGTAGTGCCGTCTATGTCGTTTCCATAAAGACAAAATCCCATTTCAAGTCTCAAAGTATCTCTAGCTGCCAACCCAATCGGCTTGATTCCGAAATCAGCGCCAGCAGCCATTACTTCTTTCCAAATTTTACTGATATCTTCATTGTTAGCGTATATCTCGAACCCTCCAGATCCTGTGTAGCCAGTAGCTGAAATTATCACATTGTCCACCCCTGCAAATCTTCCTGTTTCGAAGGTGTAATAGGTCATTTCAGAAAGATTCACATCGCAAAGTGATTGCATTGCTTCTGCTGCTTTTGGGCCTTGAATAGCAAGAAGGGAGATTTCATCAGAGCGATCAGTGAGTTCAGCCTTGAATTCGTTCTGTTCGTTAATCCAAGCCCAGTCTTTGTCAATGTTACTCGCATTTACGACCAACATATAATCATTGTCGGCGCGCTTGTAAACTAGAAGGTCATCTACTATTCCGCCTTTTCCATTTGGAAAGCAAGAGTATTGCACTTTACCATCGAAGAGTTTTGACGCATCGTTTGAACAAACTTTTTGAATCAGGTCTAGAGCTCCTTCACCCTTCACAAAAAACTCACCCATGTGAGAAACATCAAATACACCAACTCCCGCTCTTACCGTAAGGTGCTCGTCATTAACCCCCGAATATTGAACTGGCATATTGTACCCTGCAAAAGGGATTATTTTGGCTCCTAGGCTTTCGTGTTCAGCCTTCAACGCGATATCTTTCATCTTCGAAATTTTTGCAAATGTAAAATAAGTCTCTCGCCAGCACATATTGAACATTAAGGGATAACTTATCTTTGAGCCGTGATCTTCCGAAAAGACAATACTCCGTCTTGGATAATATTCCTGATTGACCTTGGTACCATTGCAATTACTTTGAGTCTGGGATATTTGTTGCGTTTTAATTTCAATATTCCTCCGGAATATTTTATGACCTTCAAATACGTGTTTCCAATTGTTCTTGGAATCCGTGCCCTCAGCTTTTTCCTTGGGAAAACTTATAATGGTATTATTCGATACACAAGCTCAAAGGACACCGAAAGAATATTCATTGTAGTATCGCTTGGGACACTCGCTTTAGGCCTACTCAATATTCTTAATTACTTCTTTGGTGATGGGTCCTTTGTTTTGCCACTCTCAGTATTGATCATTGAATACTTGGCTTCAATGTTTGCCTTGGTTTCCTTCAGGATTGCTGTAAAGCTCATTTATTTCGAAATCAAAAACTCCTCTTCTGACAAAAAGAATATCATCATTTACGGTGCTGGAGAGAGTGGGGTGATAACCAAAAGAACATTTGATAGAGTTAGTGCTACAAAGCAAAACGTAATTGCTTTTATAGATGATAATTCGAGTAAGGTTGGAAAGAAAATTGAAGGAATCCGAATCTATTCTAAGGCCGGCTTCGAAGGCTTGATCCAAAAGTATGATGTTGATTCACTCATAATCTCAATTCAAAATTTAAGTCGAGAAAAGAAAGATGAGATAGTGGATATGGCCCTGAAATTCAGGGTCCAAGTATTGAACGTACCAGCAGCCTCCTCATGGGTAAATGGAGAATTAAGCTATCGTCAAATTCAAAAAGTAAAAATTGAAGACCTTCTGGGAAGGGAAGAAATTAAACTTGATGAAAGAAACATCAAAGAGCAACTTTATCAAAAAACGGTATTAGTTACAGGAGCTGCAGGATCCATTGGAAGTGAAATTGCTCGTCAGGTTGCATCCTATTCTCCCGGAAGGTTGGTTTTGCTTGACCAGGCAGAAAGCCCTTTGTATGATTTACAGTTGGAGATCGATGAATCCTATGGGTCAAACTTCGCAGAAGTGGTAGTTGGAGATGTGAGAAGTGAATATAGAATGCGTCAGGTTTACGAAACTTTTAATCCTGAGATTGTATATCATGCTGCAGCTTACAAGCATGTTCCGATGATGGAAGAAAACCCTTCTGAAGCGGTAAGAACAAATATTCTAGGCACAAAAGTTTGCGTTGATTTAGCAGACGAATTTGGAGTCGATAAATTTGTGTTCATCTCAACGGATAAAGCTGTTAATCCGACCAATGTGATGGGAGCAAGCAAGCGTGTTGCTGAAATGTATGCACAGTCGAAAAACGCTACGAGCGATACAAAATACATTACCACCCGATTTGGAAATGTTTTGGGTTCAAATGGCTCTGTCATTCCACTGTTTAAACGTCAAATTGAAAAAGGCGGTCCAATAACCGTTACCCATCCTGAAATAACCAGATACTTCATGACCATTCCTGAAGCATGTCAATTGGTTCTTGAGGCAGGGAAAATGGGTAGTGGAGGAGAGGTTTACATCTTTGATATGGGTCCTTCAGTTAAAATTGCCGATTTGGCCAAAAAGATGGTCAGGCTTTCTGGATTAGAGCTAGGAAAAGACATTCATATCAAATATGTAGGCTTGCGTCCGGGAGAAAAACTCTTTGAAGAGCTATTGGCAGATGCAGAGAACAACCTTGCGACGCACCATCCTCAAATTATGATTGGAAGTGTGCCTCAATATCCACACGAAGAAGTTTCACGCAGTGTCCAGGATCTATGCGACTCTCACACAAAATTCAATAACCCCTCTTTGGTGAAGAAGATTAAAAAACTTGTTCCTGAGTACAAGAGCAAGAACTCTATTTACGAAAAGCTTGACAAAAAAGAGAGCAGCAAAAAGGCGATTCAGAGTTAGCCGTGCATCATTTCTTTGCTTCCATAGCGGGAAATAACCTCTGCTTCAAAGCTTAAGAACTCTTTCCAAATTTTATCTACATCTATTTCTGGCTCACCGAATTTTTTGGCGAACTGCAAAAACATGGAGTAATGATTCGCTTCGCTTTTCATGAGCTTTTTATAAAAAGAGGCTAGTTCTGAATCTTTAATGTTTTCGGATAAAACCCTAAAGCGTTCGCAGCTTCTCGCTTCAATCATAGCGGCTAACAGCAGGCGATTCACCAAATGTCGTTTCCTATTGGCTCCTTCAAAGAAGCCTTGTAAATCACGCACATAATTATCTTTTTGTTCACGACCTAGTTTCCAATTCCTTTGTTTCAAATGTCCGAGTACCATTTGGAAATGGTCCATTTCTTCTTTCGCTAGCTCAGCCATCGCTTCAACGAGTTCGGTGTGCTCCGGAAATTGAACAATTATGGAAATTGCTGCACTTGCGGCCTTTTGCTCGCAGTAAGCATGGTCGGTGAGTATTTCTTGAACGTTTTGCTCCGCTATGTCAACCCATCGCGGGTCTGTGGCTAATTTTAATTTGAACATAAAAAAGCTTTTTGCAAAGGTAACTGAGAAATGTTCGTTATTTGTGGCCGATGAAAGTTATTGCCCATAGAGGTTGGTCATCCATCGCTCCGGAGAATACAGAGGTCGCAATTCAAAAGGCGATTGACTTAGGAGTTGATATGATTGAGATTGATGTTCGCCGCACAATTGACAACAAGTTGGTTGTGTTTCACGACTCAAAATTGAGTAGAACAACTTCGGCCAGAGGCATGGTTAGAAGGAAAACCTGGGCCGAACTCAAAGAGTTAGAACATGGCTCCTGGTTCGATATGAAGCTTGAGAATCAGCGCATTCTTCGTTTAGAGGAAGTGATTGAAATGGTAAAAGGAAAATGCCGTTTGATGGTAGAGGTAAAAGTCGATAAGCGCGATTCCTTTGCACACTGTACCCCTAAACTCATTAAGATAATAAAGCGCAATGAAGCCAGAGATGACCTGTGTCTCTCTTCTTTTAGAACAGATATTTTAGAGAAAATTCACGATGAAGCACCAAAACTAGAGTTGCACAAACTACTTGTTTTCAAAGTTCCCTTGGCATCATTCTATTTCGATGAAAAGATTACAAGAGGAGAGATCTTCAAAGAGCCTTACCTTAAAGCAATTAACATCGATTATCGTTACATCACAGCGCCTTTAATAGAGTACTTAAGGGCTCAGGATAAGGAAGTCTATAGTTGGACTGCCAATAAGCGTCGACCTATGAAAAGGTTAATCAGAATGGGCGTTGATGGAATAATTACCAATTACCCCTCCCAACTCAAGACACTCATCCAAGAGAATTCTTAGAATGAAACAATTGCTTTTTAAGTTCGAACGCTCTTGTTTGTAGCTTTGCATTAAATATTGAAGAATGAAAAATGCCTTTCAAATAATTCTAGCCTTGGCAGTTGCAGGACTTTATGTGCTGCGTTTTATTGGAAACGATTCTGCTGATTCCGCTGATTCAGAGGCGAAAGAAGGGACGTCCAGTGAGTTTGTTGCGAAGAAGGTAGCAGGTAAAATTGCCTATGTCAATACTGACTCACTTTGGCAAGCTTATGATTATTACCAGGAGATGAAGGATGATCTCATTAAGGAGAAAGAAGTTCTTGAAAGACAATATGAAAACAAAGTGAGAAAGTTCCAAGACAAAGTAGCTCGCTTTCAAGAAAAGGCGCCTTATTTATCGCAAAGAGAAGGCGAACGTCAACAAACTGCCATTGTGCAAGAGGAGCAAGAAATTGTACAACTGCAAGAAGAATTAACACTTCAGCTTGCCGAAAGTGAAGCTGAAAAGAACAAGGCTATCCGCAAGAGAATTGTTGATGAAATTGAAAATTACAATCAGCAAGCCGGCCTAGACTTTATCCTCGGATACAGTTTGTCTAGTGATGTGATTTATGCGGATACCTCCTTGGATATCACTAGCTCAATTGTAGAGCGTTTGAATCAGAAATACGCAACTCAAAAAGCTGCAAAATGATTTTCCCAGAGCGAAAACATGAGGGAATAACAGAGTATTTGCTCTACTTGTGGCATGTTGAGGATCTTATTAGAACCTTGAACTTTGAGTTTAAGGAAATCAAAGGTCGCATCATTGACACTATGCCTGCTGAAGCCGCTGTAAAAGAAAGCTCTACAGTTTGGTTTAAGAAGGTGATGGATGAAATGAAGAAAAACAAACTTCAAGAAAAAGGTCACATAGAAGAGGCAGAAGAAATTTTAGCTGAGCTTTTTTATCTGCACAACCTGCTTTTGAATGTTCTTCAAGACAAGACTTATATCAAAGCCTTCGAACAAGCAAGTCCGAATATTAAAAGCTTACAATCGCGCAGCACAAACACATCGGTAAATCCTGTAGAAATTTGTTTAACAGGTATTTACGGGGTGCTCCATTTGAAAATGCAGTCCAAAGGCATATCGAAGGAAACCGAGGAGGCTGTGAAGAGCTTTACGGATTTGTTGAATATGCTTTCTGAGAAGTATCGTGACATGAAGTCTGGTAAACTCGACTTTTCCCAAGTTCAGAAAAACTAAAAAAGCCTTCCTGTCGAAACAGAAAGGCTTTTTAATGGGTGGCTAATCGGATTTGAACCGACGACCCCTAGTGCCACAAACTAGTACTCTAACCAACTGAGCTATAGCCACCATATTCCCCTCTCTAAGTGGGATGCAAAAATAGGATATATTATTAATATCAGAACTGCTTGTTTAGCAATTTTATAGGAGCAATTGCGTTACTTTGTTGCCCTAGCCAATCCATTGGATCAATACGCTCTTCATATCAGCAGTTGGTACCCTACTGTAAAGCATCCGAGCTTAGGAAACTTCGTACGCCGGCATATTCAATCTGTTGCGCAACATGAGAAAACCATTTTGATTCACCCAGTTCCTCTTGAGAGCCTGTATGAAATGGAGCTGGTGGTGGAAGAAGAACATGGTTTTTTAGAGGCTATTGTTTATTATCCGCAAGTGATGGGATCTGGAGCTTTGCTTTCTTTTTATAGAAAATTGAAAGCCATCAAGCTGGCCTATGAGTTCGGGCTTCAAAAGCTTATAAAAAAACATGGTGCTCCTAAATTGATCCATGCGCATATCGCATACCCACATGGATACTTTGCACATCAGCTCGCCAAAAAACTTTCTATTCCTTACTTGATAACCGAACATTGGACGGGATATAACAAACAGGATGGTGATTATATTCGCTCGGGTTTAGTTAGGAAGTATTTGTCTAAAAGAATATTTAGAGGCGCTGCTGCAGTTCTTCCAGTGAGCGCCCATTTGGGCAACAACCTAAAGGCTCATAAGCTAATTAAGAAGTTTCAAGTGGTGCCGAATGTTGTCGACACCAATACTTTTAGTGCAGGCTTAAAGGAAAATTCCACTTATCGCTTCATTCATGTTTCAAACCTGAGGGATCGACAGAAAAACCTCAGTGCATTGATGCAAGCTTTTGGAAAGCTGAAATCAAGCCAAAAGAAATTTGAATTGGTTTTAATTGGAGAGGAGAGAAATGCAGACCTAGATCAAATGATTTTGCAGAATAAGCTTACAGATGAGGTCCATTTTGAGCTGCAATTAAATGAGCATGAAGTTGGCCATCAAATGAAAAGCGCAGATTCATTTGTGCTCTTTAGTTATTTCGAAAACTTACCCTGTGTGTTAATCGAAGCACTGTCTTGTGGAACAAAAATCATCAGTACTTCCGTTGGAGGAATTCCAGAATTTTTTACTGGTATTGAAGGAGTCGATCTATTAGAGGCAGGTGACAATGAAAGTTTACTCGCTGCTTTGGAAAAACACATGGAGCATAAGCCTGAGGATCAAGAACGAAAAGGGCGACATGCGATTGCTGAACAGTATTTCGGAATGGAGGCAGTGGGTAGTCAACTCATAGAAATCTATAAGAACTTGAGACGATGAATGTCCTGAGTTTTTTAAGAGAAAAGGTGTATTCCTATGTCACGGGAAAGGAAGAGTCGGGAGCTAAAGCTTCTCAATCACTTCGATCAACGGAAAGTACGTCCTATGTACAAGTCCTAACTATCCTTTTCACTTTTGTGAGTTCATTTCTGATCTCAAGAATCCTAGGAGCGAGCTCATACGGTACTTACGTTTACTTCTTTTCGTGGGTCGGACTATTCAGTGTTTTAGCCAATATTGGATTAAACCAATTAGCGGTCAGGCAGGTTTCAGTTGCTCTTTCCAACAGTGAATTAAAAACCCTGAAGGCTTTCATTCGATGGTCAGCCTTACGTGTCTTGCTGTTTTCAGTTCTTGCCGGAGCTGTGTTTTATTTCCTTGCTCCGCTGCTCCAAATTGAATCTCAATACCTAAGAATACTCGGATTTTTCGCAATCGCCATATTGGGAATTAACACCTTATTCCAAGGATACCTTGCTGGCGCTCACGAAGTCGTGCAGAGTCAAATACCAATCAATTTGTTTCGCCCTGCTGCAGTGATCTCACTGCTCTTACTAACGCTCTATTTTCAAGATTATGTAGATGTATACCACAACATACTCTACGGAACTATAGGAATTGTATTGAGCTTCTTTTATTATTTCTATTTGGCCATAAAGAAGTTTAGAAGTCTTGATTTGAGTCCTTCTGGAGCCTCCATGGCCAAGGTTTGGAACGCGAGTTCCTATTATTTTTTTCTGCTGAGCTTGGTTTCCGTGCTGAATACCAGAGCAGATTTGATGCTTCTAGGATTATTAGATACAGAAGCCAATGTTGGGATTTATAATATCGCCAATCGCCTCACAGATTTTATACCCTTCACCTTAGTCATTGTGAACATGGTTGCAGGCCCCCTAATTGCGAAATATTATGATCAAAAAGACAAAGAGCGGCTCAATTCATTCTTGCCAAAAATTGCACGTTTAAATTTTTTCTTCTCAACACTGATTCTAATATTTCTGATTAGCTATGGAGCATTTGTCTTAGGCATATTCGGTGAAGGATTTCGTGCCGCTTATCCAGTCATTTTGATTTTAGGAACTGCTCAATGGTTTAATGTTTCGATGGGTTCGGTGGGTTTATTGTTGAATATGAGTGGCCATGAGAAACAAGCTTTGGTGATTCAAGGAATAAGCGCAGGGATAAACATCTGTTTAGATTTGATTTTAATCCCTCGATATGGAATACTTGGAGCTGCTACAGCAACGGCGGTTGCATTAGTCTGTTGGAACCTAGGAATGGTTTGGTATACCAGAAAGAAAATTGGAATAAAAGTTACTCTGTTTGGAAAAATCTAAGAACATACCAGAGCTTTTCATAGTTGGTGCCCCAAAATGTGGTACAAGCAGCATGGATCATTATTTAAGCCTGCATCCAGAGGTATTCATGGCACCAAAAGAATTGCACCAGTTTGGAGCAGATCTGAATATTATTCAAGAAAAAGAAAGCATCGATAGCTACCTAGATCATTTTAGTGAAGCTCAGGAGCCTTTGCTCGGTGAAAGCTCCGTGTGGTATTTATATTCTTCTAAAGCCGCCACTGAGATTCACAACATTGCACCTGAATCCAAAATTCTCGTGATGCTAAGAAATCCGGCTGACTTTGCCTATTCATTGCATGCTCAGTTTATTTACGACGGGGACGAACTTGAAGTAGATCCAAACAAGGCGATATTTAACTCCGATTACGGAAATTCAACCAACTTCGAATCAAGGCCCGATTACTTGGAGGCGGCAAAGTTTGGCGCTCAGGCTAAAAGGTACCTTGAGCTTTTTGGCCGAGATCAAGTAAAATTCGTTTTCCTTGAAGACCTTATTTCTGAGCCAAAACGGGTTTATGATGAATGTTTGTCTTTTTTGAATTTGAGTCCTTATGCCATTGAATTCAAACGAATTAATGAGCGCAAGACCGTTAAGTCAGCTAAACTTCAGAAGCTTTTGCGACAGAAGCCAGAAGCATTAAAGGACTTTGTGAAAACCCTTATTCCTAGCAAAGCGATCAGACATCAATTGATGTTGAATCTGGAGCGTTTTAATAAAGGTGGGAAGCAGGCAGAGCTCAGTGCAGCATCCAGAAAACGAATTTTCGATATTTTGAAAGATGATCTTATGAGCCTTTCAGAGTTAACGAATAGGGACTTAAGCCATTGGAGTTGATATGTGTGGGATAGCAGGAATATGGCTTAAATCAGAAAAGGATACGCTCAGGAGAAAGCTTCGGGCAATCTGCGATGCTCAGGCCCATCGAGGTCCTGATGATGAAGGTTATACTTTGATTGAGGGAAAGTCTCATGCTTCATTCAAAGGAGACGCAAGCCCAGCGGAAATTGAAATGAATCACGTCGATTCGGCGAAAGATCAATATCAAATCGGCTTAGGTCACAGAAGGCTTAGCGTTATAGATACTTCCATTAACTCTCATCAACCCTTTAGTGTGAGTGATTATCATTTAGTATTTAACGGTGCTATCTATAACTTCAAAGAGCTTAGGAATGAATTAATGGCTAAAGGCCATGTTTTCACTAGCGAAGGGGATACAGAAGTAGTATTAAGATCTTACTTGGAATGGGGTGAAGACTGTGTTCAGCATTTCAACGGAATGTGGGCTTTTGTGATCTTCGACCCTCAAAAGAATCGCTTTTTCGGAGCCAGAGATATCACAGGGGTAAAGCCACTTTATTATACAAACAACGCGAGTCAATTTGCTTTCGCATCAGAAATCAAAGCGCTTATCAAATGCCAGGAAAAACCTGAGATAAATGTTTATCAAGTGATTGATTTCTTGGTCAAGGGAAATCAAGAGTCAGGCGAGGAATCGATGTTCAAAGAGGTTTTTGAGTTAAAGCCAGCGCATGCTTTTGTGTTTGATGGTGAGTTCAGAGTCTGGAAGTATTATGAGCCCAATTTAGGTTCGGAAAGTATTGATCAAGGCAAGTCGGATTACTTGAAGGAGCTTTTGATAAAGTCTGTTGAGCGCCATACCCTAGCAGATGTACAAATAGGTTCGTGTTTGAGTGGTGGAATCGACAGCAGTGCTATCGTTGGCATGTTGAGCAAAGCCTTAGATCAAAGGCAAATTGAGGCATATTCAGCAATATTTCCGGGAAGCGAATTCGACGAATCTTCTTTCGCTAAGGCCGTAGTTGATCAGTCTGCATTAACATGGCATACAGTTCAACCGAGCTTAAGTGGTTTTCAAAAGAAGTTAGAAGAGCTCCACCTCATTCAAGATTTACCATTAATCTCCTCTTCAAGTTTTGCTCAATTTGAGGTGATGAAAATTGCGAAAGAAGCAGGGGTAAAAGTGATGCTCGATGGGCAGGGTGCTGATGAGCTGTTCGGAGGATACCCTCAGCATAGCATGTCCTTTCTTAATGAAGAATTAAGAAGGAATCCTATCACTGTATTTAGGATGAAAAATAACTATGAAATCCAACTCAAGCAATTACTGAGATTGAATGTTAGAAGAAGGATGTTGAATAAGGCGAGCAAGCACCGTAAGTTGATCCTGAAATATTATCCAGAGCTCAACTTAGTCAATCAAGATCATCTCGAAGACTACTTTCAAGCAAATAAGCACATCGATAAGGATCCCTATTTTACGGATGCAAATGCTTATTTGAAGGAGGAGTATTTCGGTAATCAGTTGAAGAATTTGCTGAGGTATGAAGATCGTAATTCAATGCATCATTCAATTGAAGCGCGTACTCCTCTCGCTGACGACAAAGATTTATTCGAATTTGTATTCAAACTGAAGGCTTCCGAAAAATTAAAAGAGTATCCTCCAAAAAAATTACTCCGGGAATCGATGAAAGATTTTCTTCCTAAAGAAGTCTACTCGCGAACTGATAAAATGGGTTTTGTTTCACCTCACAATTATTGGGTGCACAAATCTAAACCTGCCTTAAGCGCCTATTTCAAAAAGGATTCAGAGGTTTTTAGAAATGATATTTCTATTCCTGAGCTTCAAATTCTATTTCCAGAAAAAGGAAGTCAAGAGAATTACCGAAGCTTTAGATTCCTTAGTACGAGGATTTGGGAAGAGGTCTTTTTCTAAGATTTGTTCGCCATCCAACACTATTAAGGTTGTCGTTGTTAACATTTTTTTAATTTTGAATTCTCTAAAAGCGAACACAAACAAACAGATATGAAAAAAAATCTAATTTCAGGACTGGTATTGTTCTTTGCAGCATTTGCAAGTTTCGGACAATCATTCCAAGTCCCTTTAGCACCAAAGAGTGTTGATCAACCTAAAGTTTTTGATAAAGTAAACTACACTGGTGATGAGCCTGGAGTTGCTAGAAAGCTTAATAAGAAGCCGCTTCCAAAGCCTGCTTCTGCCAATGGAACACAAATCGGAACTACTATTTATGACCTTCAGTCGAATGCTTCTGTTGATAACAGATTAATTCTGAATTCTGATGGTTCATTATCTGCTGCATGGACATATAGTGCGACTAATGGTCCGGCATATACAGATCGTGGAACTGGGTACAATTACTTTAACGGTACTTCATGGTTAACTTTTCCTTCAGCTCGAATAGAAACTGAAAGAGTAGGATGGCCTTCAATTGTAGTTACTGGAAGTGGTAAAGAAGTTGTTATTACTCACAGTACTGCAACTGATGTACTATGGCAAGCAAGCAGAAATGCTAAAGGTGCTGGCGCTTGGACTCAAGGAACTTCATCAAGTTTGAATCTAATCTGGCCAAGAGCCGTGATTGGTGGAGCAAACAATAACACCATTCACTTGATTGTTATTACTGCACCTGTTGCAAACGATGGTACAATCTATCAAGGTCTTGATGGAGCTTTACTTTATTTCAGATCTACAAATGGTGGAACTTCATGGGATATTCCTGGGGTTATTCTTCCAGGTTTAACTTCTACTGATTGGAATGGTTTTTCAGGAGATCAGTATGCTATCACAGCTGATGGAGATAACATTGCTTTCGGAATCTTCAATAGCTTCCAAGATGTTGTAATGTTCAAGTCTACCGACAACGGTGATACCTGGAACAAAAGAATTATGGTTGATTTCCCAATCACCAAATATCAAACTGACCAAGGAATTGATGTTGACAACGACAATATTCCTGATACAGTGAGAACTTCTGATAACTCAGGTTCTGTAATTATCGATAACAATGGAAAGGTTCACGCTTTCTTCGGAGAGATGAGAAGACTAGATGCTGACCTTACAGATGGTCAATCAAGTTTCTTCCCTGTTACCAACGGTCTTAAGTATTGGAATGAGGATATGGCAGACGATGCTCCAATCATCATTACTGGTGCTGAAGACATTAATGGAAACGGCGGAATTGATATCGTAGGAAACTCTACTGCGGGTGTTGCAACTTATTTCTTGTCACTCTCTTCTATGCCATCTTCTGGTAAAGCTGCTAACGGGGATATCTATTTGAGTTATTCAGCTTTCATGGAAAACTCGGATGATGGAAACCAAAATTACCGTCACATCTTTATGATGAAAACTGCAGATAACGGATGTACATGGTCAACACCAGTAGATGTAACCAACTTAGGTGTGAGCTTTGAAGAATGCGTGTTCGGTTCTATGGCTCCGATGGTAAATGACAAGGTTCATATGATCTACCAAGAAGATAACTTCCCTGGTCTTGCTGTAAGAGGTGATGAGGATCCAGATGGTAGCAATGAGATTGTTTATGTTGGTCAAGACACATCTACTTTGTCTACTGCAGCATTTAGCTGTCCTGTTTATGTTGATGGTGTTACTGAGCTATGCCCAGGTGATACAATCACTGTTGAAGCAGCTTGTGGTTCTACATATACTTGGAAAAACAGTGGTGGACAAACATTAGGAACTAACCAATCATTTGAGGTTACACTCAACGGAACTTATACTGTTGAAATAGGAACCGCTTGTGGAACTGAAACTGTAGAATTTGATATCGAAGCACCAGCGCCAGGAGCTGGAGCAGGACCAAACTTCGCATTAAGCTCAAACTACGATACAGTTTGTGTTGGTGACCCAGTAGTTTTAACTGCAACAGGAGCACTTACCGGAACAACTGGTGGATATGATTGGGGTCAAGGTTTTACAACCAACAATTCATTCACTGCAAACGGACCAGGTACTTATGTAGTAACTGTTACTAACTGTGTGAATGATAATTCAATTGACTCAATTACAATTGCTGCTTTAACAGGTGTTGATGCTGCGATTGGAGGAAATGCTTTCATCTGCCCAGGTGGAAACACAATGTTAAATGCTAGAGATTACAACAACGCTACTTACAGCTGGTCTGACGGTACGAATACTTTAGGAGCAACTAAGGACATCAATGTTACTGCAACAGGTCGTTACTTCGTAACTATCACTGCTTGTGGATTCTCTGATACAGCGAGTATCCCAGTTCAGTTAGAGCCAATACCAAATGGAACAGTTCAAACTACTGGTTCTCTTGAAATTTGTGAAGGTGGATTAGTGAGCCTTGGTTCAGTAACTAATGTTGATTCAATTGTTTGGAGCAACGGTTTAGTGGCTGCGACAATTCCATTAACTCAGGCTTCTCAAACAGGAGACTACTGGTTCGTCGCACATAACAACTGTGGAGATTCTTTCAACTCAGATACAGTTGCTGTAACTATCAACGCTAAGCCAGCTACTCCAGTGATTCAGTTGAACTCAGGAGTTTATACTTCGAATGTTGCAACCAACATTCAATGGTATGTGAATGGTAACCCAGTTGCTGGAGCAAATGCTCAAACATTTATTCCACCAACACCAGGTCAGCTGATCAGCGCGAAGCAAATTGATCCAACGACAACATGTGAGTCTGATTTCTCTAATGTTATTCAAGATCCAGTTGGAGTTCAAGAAATGATTGAGTCTCAGCAATTCGCTATCTATCCAAACCCTAACAGTGGTAAGTTCGAACTTGCTCTTAAAGGATTGGGTGAAGTAGAAGTTAATATCACAAATGCAATTGGTCAATTGGTATTCAGCGAAGTGAGCAATGTTAATTCAGAACTTACAATGGACTTAAATCTTAGCGATTCTCCAAAGGGAATGTACTTCGTAAACATCGAAGGTGCTGGAATTAAGACAACACAAAAAGTATTGATTAAGTAATCAATCAAGAACTAAAAGAGAACCCTTGTCTCCTTTGAGGCAAGGGTTTTTTTATGCCCTGTTGTGAAGGATTTGAGAAAGAATGACTCCGGTGGCAACAGAGACATTAAGGGAAGATGTTTTGCCAAGCATTTGAATGGCACAAGCGTCTCCTAATTTTAGAACATCATCACTTACCCCTTTTTCTTCAGAGCCCATAACCAGAACACTTGGTAATGTCCAATCGATATCGTGATGTGATTTGTCGGCTTTTTCAGATGCTGAAGTGATTTGAAGCCCCGACATTTTAAGTGCCTTCAAGGTATTTCTTAAGGAGGCAGCTCTCGCGACCTTTATGTTAAAGATTGAACCCGCTGAGGTTTTTACCGTATCAGCATTGATTGCGGCGCTTCCTTTGGCAGGAATTAAAACTAAATCGACACCGAAGGCTTCTGCCGACCGCAAGATCGCTCCAAAGTTCCTTACATCGCTTACTCCGTCGAGTGCTAAGATTAAAGGGTTTTTCCCGCTGCTGAAGAGCATATTTACTTCTTCTTCAGCATCTACAAATTCAATAGGCGATACTAGAGCAATATGTCCTTGATGATTGCTGTTTGCAAACTTTTTAAACCAAACTTTAGGAACTTTACTTACAGGAACTCCGTGATCATTAGCCAAAGGGTAAAGATCACTTTTGAGGTCTTTCTGAATGAATATCTTCTCAACTGAGGTTCCAGAGTTGAGCGCTTCCTCAATGGCGTGGTGCCCGTAGATGTATTTAGCTTTCAAATTATAAGGTATAAGGTCTTCCAGAGCGCCAATCATCGACAGCTCGGTACCAGTTGTTTTTATAGATAGGAGATCTGTTGAGTATGAAATCGTTGTCGCTGAAGGGGTTGATGACCTTCACAAACACAAAATTCACAGATACTTGGTTGTTTTCTTCTCCGTAAATCCAAGTCTCAGTTTTGCCGTTTTTGTAGATGATATTTGGAGAACCAAAAATGATGTAAACCATGCCACGGTCCGATTTCCATCCTTCTACATGAGAGGAAAAGTGATAATTCGCAGCTTCGACCCGACCGTAAAATTCTGAAATAAGAATTTTAGCTTTTTCGGTTTTACCGGTTGTATTAATCCAGAAGGACTCAATACCCTCTTTAAGATCCTCTTTGTCTTTAAGGTAATAGTAGTCTTTCCTGCTCATGATATATCGCATTGGGTGCAGCATGGCATCATAAGACTTGACCAAGGGATACTCCTCTTGAAAATTAAAGAGGCTCAGGCCGCTCCTACTTTCAGGCTCAGGAGAAAAGTGATAAAAACCGGTGTTTTGAACAATGAAGGTGTCACTCAGTGAGAAGATAAATCCACTGTCACTGCTGTAATTAAAAGGCTTAGGATTAAAGTTAGCGAATGGGGGAGGAGGCATTCCGAACTCTCTATCGTAATAGCTAACTTTTATAAGATCGATTTGTGACTGATTGTAAAAGATGCGAAGCTTTTGGCCTTTTTTTACATAAGGGCTAAAGATGGTTTCACCACTGTTTGCATCAATGACTTTGAAATTCTGTTCATTCAATTTGTCTTTTTTCTTGATGCGGATAAAACTGCGTTCACTGTTTTTCTTGTTCAAGTCAGTTGTGGAAATGCTCATCAAGAAGTCGCCCGTATCAATCTTAAGGTCCACAAACCCTATCATTCGATTATCTGATTGTTCTGGGTTTTCATCTTCAATAAAAAAGCTAGCACTGTCGATAACCAACTCAGATTCGTAGGAAGAATAAAGCTTGTAGCTAATGCGTACCCTAGCAGTGAAGGTTTCATTAGATGGGTTCTTTACATAGAGTAGTTTTCTTCCATCCAGTTTAAAGTGCAGCTGTGAAATTTCATCAGATTCGTGATAGATACTAAACTCCGGAAATATTTTGTTTTGACCGTTTTTGTAGAGGTAAGAGAAATTGTCTACGCTCAACTTGTAAGCCGAGGCACAACCAGCAAGTAGAAATAAAAGCAGTATGAGCTTTTTATTACTCATCATCCGAATCTCCTTTTTCAATTAACTCGGAAGGCAATTCTTTGTTCCCTTTTGCTCCAAGTTGTTTGATTTTTGCTGCCCTGCCAATTAAGTTTCCTTTGCCCGATTTCAATTGACTGAGTCCATGATCGTATTCAACATTGGCCCTTTCTAAGGCTTTGCCAATCTTCACCATCGTTTCTGCAAATCCAACAAATTTGTCATACATCTTAGTCGCCTCTTCAGCAATGGCTTGAACGTTCCTGTTTTGCTTTTCTTGTTTCCAAATGCTAGCCACTGTTTTAAGGGTAGCGAGCAGGGTGGCAGCGGATACAATCACTACATTTCTCTTATAAGCAAAGTCATACAGTTGCTGATCTTCATGCATGGCAAGTTCGAAGCCTCTCTCCACAGGCACGAACATGAGCACCAATTCAGGGGCGTCAAATGCTTTCCCACTTGAGTATGCTTTAGCAGCTAAGGATTCAATGTGGTTTTTAATTGAAATGATGTGATTTTTGAGATGTCTTTGAGATTCCTCTTTATCCTCAGCTTCTGAGAAGGCCAAGTAGGCAGTCAAACTCACTTTAGAATCGATGATAATATGTTTGTTATCTGGTAAGTAAACCACCGCGTCAGGGCGTATTGTGTTTCCAGTAGCATTGGTCGTGCTTACCTCCAAATCGTATTCTATACCTTTAACCAGACCGGCCATTTCAAGTACCCTTTCGAGCACTAATTCACCCCAATTACCTTGTGTCTTCGATTCTCCTTTTAAAGCACTGGCAAGGCTCTTGGCATCTTCAGAGAGCGCTTTGTTCTTCTCGCTCAAATCACTAATAATTGTTTTTAAGCTTGCATTCCACTCAAGGCTTTTTGCGTGATTAGATTCAATTTTTGTGCGGAAATTATTTAAATCGTCTTTTAATGGATTGAGCAAATGCTCTAGCTTTTCTTTTTGCTCTTTCCCAAATTTCTCGCTGTTCTTTTCAAGAATTTGACTTGCAAGAAGCTTAAACTCAGTTTGGAATTTTTCCTGAATCTCACTTAGGTCTTTCTTTTGCTCAAGAAGCTTTTCATTGAGGCCTCTGAGTCGCTCGTGAAGCGTAGAATTCTCAGCCAAGAGCTGATTGCGTTCAGATTCGATTTTGTGTTTTTCAGTCTCAAGCTCTTTTAAGCGGCTTTCTTGCAGATTAAACTGTGCTTTTAAAGCGTTCAATTCTAATTCAGCATTAGCTTCCTCAGACTTAGGTTTTTTATTCAACTGAATGTAAATCAGGTAAATAACTGCTAAGAGTAATACGATAGAGACGATTGTGCTAGTATCCATATGCTTCTATTTCAAAGCTATTAGAAATAGTTGACAAGTCCGAAGTGAACTTTGCCTGTTCGCAATAAAACAGGATTCTGTTTTTCTCTGCCTAATGCATAGCTGAATGAGAAGATTCCGGCTCTCGTTTCAAAGCTAATTCCTGCACCAAAACCAATCGGTTGGTCAAATATTCGCTTGCCTAGGCTGGTGTTTTCGTAATAGGCGATATCACTAAACGCAAAGAGATATGAATTCTGTTCTAAGAGAAAGCGATATTCAGCGGTGTAAACAGCGTAAAAGCTGGCAAAAAGCGCTTCAATATCGAAACCTCTTAAGGTTTTGATGCCTCCAATTCTAAAGAGCTCATTTTGGAAAAGTTGCTCGTTCTGTAACCAACCGACTTGCATGCGTTGCATAAAGGTATTATGCTTCAAAAAGGGCACAAATAGCTGCAAGTCTGCTCTGAGTTCAAATTGATTACTCCTCAATTTAAGAGAGTCGTAAACTTCTGGATTCACAGCTGCATTGCGTTGAATGATTTTTTGACCTGTATTGGCCGAAATGTCTACGCGATATCCTTTGCTTGGATTGTATCGATAATCGAGTTTTTCGAACTCTATACCAAGTCCATAGAAGTTTAAACTCACATCTGCATAGTCTGGTAATTGACTAATGTTTGCAAGACCACTTGTTGAAATCAGAGAACTTGAGGAACGCCCTAATTGCAGCTTAAGGCTATTGTTTCCTCCTAGTCGGAAGTTAAGTTCGAAGTCTGCTTTTAGAGAGCTAAAAATGGTGTCTCTTCTGTACAGAAAGAGCTTAGCTCCTGTGCCTAAAGGGCTGTTCAGCAGAAAAGGGTACTTGGCATATATTTTTATGTCTTGTGTGCGATCTTGCAGCTTACGCCAATTCAAAAGAACTTGATCACCCTGTTTAAAGCTGTTGAATAGGTTCAGTTTTACATCGCCAGTAAGAACCACCTCTCCAAGATCATTTGGCAATAGACCTAATATTCCATCGATTAGGTTTGCTTTCTGATCTTCCAGGTACACTCTTACTTCGGCGCTTTCTTCTGTAAAGAATACTTCAGGGCTTTTTACCTCTTTCAGAAAAGGACTCTCCTTTAGTCTCAGACTGATGTTTTGGATCTTTTCTTCTGAATAAATGGCTGATTCCTTTAGCTCGAGATAGTTCTTGATATACCTGGGATTGGTCTCGAAGTCCCCAATGACTTTTACCGTGTCGATTGAAATCAAAGGGCCTTTGTTGAGGATTAGCTCTGCAGAAATGCCATTTTCTGAATCTTTAAAATTTGCCAACCATACCTGAGCGAAAGGGAAACCTCTATTTTCACTCACCTTCAAAATGGACTGCTTTAGTGAATTAAGGCTTTGAATATTGATGCTTTTTTGAGCATAAAAACGCTCTTTGTATCCAGCTTTCTGTAAAATGCTACCATCTATGCTATTGGCATCTAGAGCCAACCATTTGTAAGCTGTATTTCTTGAAACGAATACATGTTCAATAGAGTCTTTAGTATATGAGCCTTCTAATTTGGCCAACAAGTAACCTTCACTTTGAAGTGTTTGGAGCCGCTTTGATAAATAATTTTCCTTAGCACTACTGTCACTAAGCTCAACTCTCTCGATTAGTGCGCTGTCCTCATGATACATCATGTACTCTTGCCCCTGAGCATGAACGCAGAGAAGTAATAAAAGTGGATATATGAAGATGAACCTCATAATTTCCAGTCTATTTCACTTTTGTTCTGAGATTTCAAATAAGCGTTGGCCAACTTGAAGTGATTACAAGCGAAAAAACCATTATAGGCTGAAAGTGGAGAAGGGTGAGCCGCTTTTAAAACAAGGTGTTTTTCTTCATCAATGAGAGCGCTTTTGCTTTGAGCAAAGTTTCCCCACAACAGAAATACAAGCCCTTCCTTTTGTTCCGATAATGAACTGATGCAAGCATCCGTAAATTGCTCCCAACCTTTTTTGCGGTGTGAAGCTGCCTCAGCTTTTCGAACACTCAGAATAGCATTCAGTAACAAGACCCCTTGCTTCGCCCAGGCGCTCAAGTCACCTGTACTTCCAGGTTCAATAGCATACTCCTGCGTGAGCTCTTTCATAATATTGCGCAAGGAAGGAGGTGTTTTGATTCCTTTTGGTACAGAAAAGCTTAGACCGTGCGCTTGGCCTTCTCCATGGTAAGGGTCTTGTCCAAGAATCACAAGCTTGGTTTTCTCGAACGGACAATGTGAGAATGCTTCAAAAATCTGTTTTTCTGGAGGGTAAATCTCATATTGTTGTTCTTCTTCAATGAGGAACTTTTCGAGTTCATTAAAATAATCCGATTCGAACTCAGCTTTTAATACCTGAGCCCAGGATACTTCCATATTAGACTTCAATTCCATCTGCAAGCCGAAATTACTACTTAGTTCGAATCAACAATTGTTCATATCCTAGCATTACAACGTGTTAGCATCATTTTAGGTATTCAGAGTGTTCAGATGTTCATTTTCGTACTTTTGAAATGATGGAAAACGTGAGCGGAATAGAGCGGAAAGGCAAGAGCCGATTGGGAGGTTTGCAACAGCTTGATCCTACAGAGTTTGGAAAGGTTCAGCCTCAGGCAGTTGATCTCGAAGAAGCTGTATTAGGCGCTTTGATGCTCGATAGAGAAGCGGTAAATGATGTCATTGACTTCCTTTCTCCTGAAAGCTTCTACAAGGATCAACATCAAAAGATTTTCAAAACGATCCAGGTTCTATTCCAACAATCGGAGCCAATCGATATTCTTACAGTTACCGAGCAACTTAAAAAAGATGGAGTACTTGATGTTGTTGGAGGGCCTCAATACATAGCTCAACTCACAAACCGGGTAGCCTCTTCTGCCAATGTGGAATTCCACGGTAGAATCATCTCACAAAAGCACATCTTAAGAGAACTCATTCGCATTTCTTCAGAAACCTTGAAGGATGCTTATGACAATACCACTGACGTTTTTGATCTTTTAGATCGCACCGAGCAAAATCTTTTTAGCGTCGCCGAAGGAAACATCCGAAGAAGCTATGATTCTTTGAGTGATTTGATGCATAAGGCACTCAAGCAAATTGAAGAAGCTCAAAACAAAGAGGGAAGTGTTACCGGGATCGAAACTGGTTTTTCTGAACTTGACAAGTTAACGGGTGGTTTTCAACCTTCGGATCTAATTGTATTGGCCGCTCGACCAGGTATGGGTAAAACAGCATTTGTACTGTCCATGGCAAGAAATTCCGCGGTTGATTTTAATCGCCCTGTAGCTGTCTTTTCTCTGGAGATGTCCAACTTACAGTTGGTCAATCGATTGATTGCCTCTGAATCTGAATTGGATGCGGATAAATTGAAAAAGGGAAACCTGAAAGATTACGAATGGGAGCAATTGAATGCGAAAATTGACAGGCTCTCAGAAGCACCAATTTTTATTGATGATACACCCGCACTCTCAGTGTTTGAACTGCGTGCGAAATGTAGGAGATTAAAAGCTCAGTTCGATATTCAAATGGTGATTATCGATTACCTTCAGTTGATGACCACCGGAGGCGATGGCAAAGGAAACCGTGAGCAAGAGATTTCAACCATTTCACGATCTATTAAGTCGATTGCCAAAGAATTGAACGTACCAATCATTGCTCTTTCTCAGTTGAATCGTTCGGTTGAAACCAGAGGTGGAGATAAGAAGCCTCAACTATCTGACCTTCGTGAATCTGGAGCCATTGAACAGGATGCTGATATGGTGATGTTCATCTACAGGCCTGAATATTACGATATCAAAGAAACAGCTGAAGGCAGACCAACGGATGGCTTAGGCGAACTGATTATTGCGAAACACAGGAATGGTGCCTTAACAACCGTTCCAATCAAGTTTATCCAACGACTTGCGAAATTTACCGACCTAGAGACTGTTGAAGATTATGGATTCGGAAACCCAGGGGTTGTCAGCGACGAGTTCGACCCGGATAATGGAAACGTAATCAAGTCGTCCAGAATGGATGATCTCGACTCCTATGAAGAGGAAGAAAACCCATTCTTCTAAATCGGTCTGAATTTTGAGTATTTTCATGGCATGAGAAGCTTTCTCCTCAGTATCTTATTTCTTGCAATTCAATTCTCTTCTTTTTCAAGTGAGTTATTAATCACTATGAATAAGTCTCAATCGAATCACCTTAAAGCATACGGTATTGCCTTTTGGGTGCTGAGTCAAGAGGTGCAAGTAAAATGGCTTTTGAACTATGAAGGTGGAAGCTTTATGATTCCTTATGCCGCTTCAATAGAAGAGGAGTGTAATATCCGCGGAGTATCATACCAAGTAATTCCAGATGCTAAGGCTAATGCCATCGTTAGAGAAATTGCGAACCCAGAAAAGAACATGGAAGTGATTCGCCTAGAGAAAGCTCCAAAAATTGCCGTCTATTCACCCAAAGGAAAACAACCTTGGGATGATGCAGTAACCCTTGTGCTTAGCTATGCGGAGATTCCTTATAAAGTGATTTACGATGATGAAATCATACGAGGGGATTTGAACTTGTACGATTGGCTCCATCTTCATCATGAAGATTTTACCGGTCAATATGGAAGGTTCTATGCTGCTTACAGAAACGCTCTATGGTATCGCGAACAAGTCAGTGAGTTTGAAGAGACAGCTTCTAGACTAGGATTTGCTAAAGTTTCAGATTTGAAATTAGGAGTTGCACTCAAAATAAGAGATTATACAGCAGGTGGTGGATTTATGTTTTCTATGTGCTCTGGTACAGATTCCTACGATATTGCTTTAGCTGCAGAAGAAGTTGATATCTGTGAGCAGATGTTTGATGGCGACCCGGCAGATCCATTGGCACAATCGAAGTTAGATTTTACCAGAACTTTTGCTTTTAAGGATTTCGTGCTAACCAAGAACCCAATGCAATATGAGTTCTCTTCCATTGATGCAACAAGAGTGCATGCGAGGACACCTGAACACCTAGACTTGTTTACTTTATTTGATTTTTCAGCAAAATGGGATCCCGTGCCAACTATGTTAAATCAAAACCATGAGCGAGTGGTCAAAGGATTCATGGGGCAAACCACGGCTTATGATAAGCGATTCATTAAACCGGAAGTTTTAATCCTAGGGGAGAGCAAAGCATTAAACTCTGCTAGATATATCCATGGAAAATTTGGTAAAGGACAATGGACCTTTTATGGAGGACATGACCCAGAAGATTACCAACATTATGTAGGAGATCCTCCAACGGATTTGAATTTACATTCGAATTCTCCAGGATATCGATTGATCCTGAATAACGTGCTTTTTCCTGCAGCAAAGAAGAAAAAGCAAAAGACTTAATTATTGGACTAAACTCCCATTCGCCCATTGGAAAGAGGCAATTTCTTTCATAAAGGCAGAGCGAGTTTTAGCAAGTTTCAATTCACTTTCGATTAGCTTCGATTCTCTACTATTTACGAGAAATAAAGAGCTTTCTCCATTTCTGAATTTCTGTCTTTCAGCTTCTAATAAGCGTCTGTAGTTGCTCACGTTTTCTTCTAACACATCCACCTGACTTCCTAAAAAACTGATGTTAAGGATATTGGCTTTTTGTTTGTTTTCAAGCTCCCTGCTTTTAAGACTTAAATCGTTTTCAGTACTTCTTATTTTGACATTTGCCATACCAACATCTCCAATTCCTTTTCTCACAAAAAGAGGAAACTTCGCACTTACTCCAAACTTGTAGTTATCTGTTAATACCGGATCGAAACGCTCATTGAAGGGTTCATTAGCTCCACTCAAAAAATTATAATGAATATCGAGCTCGGGCTTTAAGCTCTCTAGTTTTAGTCGCTTATCAAGTACTAAGTTTTGAACCTTAAATTGATATACTCTGATCGCAGGGTGCTCGCCAACAGGGTTAAGAGTCTCGGCTTGCCAGTTTAGCATAGTTTCCCAATCTACAGAGGAACGAACGCTGGTGTCAACTTTAGAGGCTTCGAGTTTGTCTTTCCAAAGGAAATTATTGAGCTGATAGGAATTGGCATAAAATGAAATATTGGCGTCTTGAAGCTGTGCTTGTCTGTTCTGCAATTGAATGAAAGCCTCAAGCGTATCTACCGCTGCTAAATCTCCTGTTTCATACCTTGCTTTAACACTTACAAATCGAAACTTCGCAAGATCTAAGGCCTCTTCAAACACATCTTTTGAACGATCGCTGTATACCCAGTTCCAATAAACCTTTAGCGCGTTAAGAATTAGGTTCATAAGACTCAGTTGTCTTTCAAAAGGTGCTGACTTCTTATCATTCGAAGCCTGTTTTAAGGAAGTTCTTGCCTTGTCAGTAAACAAACCTTTTCCAACTGGAAGTGAGGCACCGGCAATAACTAAACCATCTTCAGGGGTGTAGTTTTGCGGGTTCAGTCGAACTCCTTCATTAACTTGATAGGCAGCTTTTAACTCGAGTCCTCCAAGACGAGTAGGTAGTTTTACGCCTCCTTCTTTGATATCGAAATACTCTGATTCGTCGTAGTTTTTCCCAGTTGCACCACCATATAGAATTGGATCGAAATTTCCTCGTGCAGAGGTCATTTGCTTGCGGGCCATATCCAACATCAAATCGGCATTCTTAGCTTCAGGATGGTTCTCCAAAACTTGTTTGATAAAAGCATCAGGTGTTAAGCCTTGAGCCATGACCTTGCAAAAAAGCAAAGTCAATGATATGGTTGCTAAGATCCTCATGATTACTTCTTAGCCTTTTCTTTTCCAGAAACCTTTTCGTCATCTACTGTGTAGAAATCTGGCGGGAAAGCGTTGAGTTGTCGCCATAATTCATACCATACAGGCACATCATTTAATAGCATGATTCCTTTGGCTCCAGAACCTGGGCGCAACAAGTGTGGCCACTCTTTATCGTTTGTATTTGGTTTAATTAGAATTCGATAGAGGTCATTCTGACTCGTTACTCGATCAATTGCCGTAACCTTACCTCCAAAAGTTCCAAAGGATAAGTTTGGCCATCCTGAAAAAACAAGTGCAGGCCAGCCATCGAACTGTAGTCGAACATCTTCTCCTATATTAACTAAAGGCAGGTCAATTGGTCTAACATAGAGCTCAACGGCATAATCAAGATTAGCCGGGATGATGTTTATGACGGGAGTCCCTTCTTTGATTATTTCACCAATACCAACTTGAATAGCTCTTGCCAAGTAACCGTCCTGTGGAGCAGTAACATAATAGTAACCGCTTCTGGTTACTACTGAGTTTAGTTTATTCTGCAGTTTTTGAATTTCGTTTTGAGCGTTGTAGGCCATGGATTCGGCACTAAATCGATCCGAGTCAATTTTGGATAGCTTTTCATTAAGCTCATTGAAAAGTCTGTTGATTTCCATCTCCTGGACTCCATAGGCATTCCTACTTTGCAGTAGTTTGTTTTCAGCAGAGATATATTTTGCTTCAGTTTCTCGAAGCTTTATTCTTCTGCTTTCTAAATCAGTAAGGGATTTTAAGCCTTGGTCATAAAGGTTTTGCAGACGCTCAAATCTAACTTCAGCGATATTAAAATCTTGCTTAGCAGCTATTACATTGGCGCTATCAGATACTACTTTGAATTGAGCCTGCTTTAGCTTGTTTTTCGCTTGTCTGATCTTGTTTTTAGTTCCTGCTGCCGTAGCGTTGTACTGAGACTTTAAGGCTTCTGTTTTAGACATATAGCTTTTGAAAGCGGATTGCTTTGCATCAAGCTGAATTTTCAGTCTACTAATGAAAGAGGTGTCCATGTATGAATCTTTAACCTCGCTCAATCGAAGAATGGTATCACCCCGATGTACGAAGTCACCCTCTTTAATAAACCATTCTTCAATCCTACCCGGAATAATTGATTTTACCTGTTGTGGTCTGTTTTCTGGGTTTAAAGCAGTTAGCAAACCTACCGATTGAATGTTCTGAGTCCATGGCATGAATAAGACCACCACAAAACCAATGAATAGACCAATCATCCATTGACTAAGCACCTTAGCAGAGTCCATGCGACTACAAGAATCAAAGGATTGAATATCCGATTCAATTATAGTAACTTCCTTATCGTTTGAAATACCTAACATCAGATGAAAATTTCTTTATAAAATGCTTGATCTTTAATATTATCGATGTGATCGTTAGCAATGATTTCACCATCCTTCAGTACAATGGTTCGATCACATTTTGAAGCCATAATTGGATCATTCGATACCACAATAAGCGACCATGGCTGGTCCTTGTCTGTCAAAAAGGTGCTAATGTTTTGTTTGATGTCACGTTGGAGGTTGTGCATTACCTCTTCAACCACCATAAGTTTAGGACGGTGAACCACAGCTCTTGCAATAATGATGAGGCGAGCGATACTCCTAGGAAGCTCACTTCCTTCTGGCTTGATGAAGGTGTTATAACCTAAAGAAAGATTACCGACGTATTTATCCAATCCAAGTTTGTCGGCAACTTCTTTTACGTGCACAAAACTCACGTTTGGACGATCCATGGTTATGTTTTGCTCGATGGTACCAGGGAAAATCATTTCCTGGGTCAACACATCACCAATGCTTTCTCGAACACTTTCAACATTCAGATTTCTCATAGGAACACCATTGTAATTGATGTTTCCACCAAATTCCTGATACATTCCTGAAATCAGATTAATTAGCGTGGTTTTACCACTGGCATTAAAACCTGCTAGACAAATTCTTTCTCCAGGGTGGAGATTTAAGCTTACGTCTGATAGAATAGGTTTAGTTGAATTTGGATAGGCAAAGTTTAGCTCCTTAATTTCAACGGCCATTCCCTTTCCTGAATCAATGCTTTTGAAGTCGACACCATCAGTGCTCTCAATAGGAATATCCATTACATAGCCTATTTTATGCGTAGCTGTAAGCACGTCAAATACAGTTTCAAGTGCTCTCACAAGCTTTTCTATCGATTGGCCTATAAGGATGATTACGATTTCCGCAGCAACAAACTGACCTATGGATAATTCTTGGTCAATAACGAGAATACCACCTATGAATAGCAGTCCACCTGTAAGTATGGTTCTAAATATTACTGAGTTAACAAAGAGAAAAAGAACCACTCGGAAGTGTTTTTTTCTGACTTTGATATAGTTGGTTGTCAGAATATCAGTGAATTTAATTGGCAAGTTCACATTTCCAGAAAGCTTAAAGGTTTCCATTGTTCTTGCGATTTCTTCAAGCCAATGTGCGAGCTCATATTTATGGGTAGACTCTTGAATTGAAGTTCGAAGCCCTGAGTTCCATGAAAAGTGAAAAATGATGTAAAGCACAATTAGATTACCAACTCCAAAGAAGATGAAGAATGGGTGATAAAAGGACAGAAGTCCAATCCCAAAGATTATTTGAAAGAGCGCAGTAGTAATATCGATAGTAACTTTTGGAATCCCTTTTTGGATAGTAAGCGTGTCGAAAAATCTGTTGACTAACTCTGGCGGATAGTATTTGCTCAGTGCTTCAATCTTAAATTTTGGAATTCTACTAGCAAAAGCGATGGCTGATCTTACAAAAAGTCGTTGCTGAATTACCTCTGTCAATATGATCTGCATCATTTGCAGTCCACCGGTAATAAGAACCCCTAGAGTTACCAAAACAACAAGCAGAATCCATGAGGAAGATATAGATCCAGCCATCACAATACCGATAATGGCTTGCACCCCAAGAGGAAGCGTCAGGTTAATTAGCCCGCTAGCAATCCCATACACTTGAATGTACAGGATGTCCATCTTATCAGGGCTAAGTAAAGTAAGGAAGCGCTTTAAAACGTCGTTCATTTTTGTAGCAAATCAGGCAAATATAATATTACCATCCATAATGATAGCATTACTATTATTAAATAAAGTAAACGTTCTACTGTATAAAAAGTTCAGTCTTGATTGAAAAAATACAAATTCATCAAAGTTTAAGACATCAACTAAACGCAAATGTTTAGCAGTTAGAGAGGCTGTTTTTCTTAAGATCGAGTGTCTTTTCAGCAATATCTAGGAGAAAGGCACTTAGCTCTCCATTGTGACTTAGATTGATGTCAGTAAGACTTGGAAGGTGCTCCGCAAAGTAATGCTGCTTATGGCAGAGTTCAATCAATGCTGAAACCAGGGAGTTTGGAAACTTGTAGTTTGGGTTTACCTCTTTTACAATACTGGCTATTTCGCCACAGATTCTCTTGTAACTCAAGAAGAAACCCTCTTTGTTGTCCTCGTCTACAAGAATTGTGAGGTAAGCTTTTGAAGATTCACGCACTACAATGCGGTGTAGCACGATTTCATCGACGTGAATGAAATTATCGTCTGCTTCTAAAGGCTTTGATATGGTTTCAATAGCGAGTTTCAAACGACGTATTGGAGAGTCGATATTGTGAATGTTGAATTTCAGCTTAAACTCAAACCAGTTCCAATACCAAGAGATTAAATAAACCAGAAGGGTATGCTTATTCTCAAAATATCGATAGACAGATGCCTCTGTTGAGCCAATTTTTTCAGAGAGTTTTTTGAAGTTAAAGCTTTCAAAGCCAATCTCATCAATCAGAATGATACTGTGTTCAATTATCCTACGGCCTAAATCCGTCTCTTCGGGATTTTTGAGAAATATTTTCTCGGGTACTTTAACTTGAATCAACATCCCTTGAGCTTATATGTCGATATTTTTGATTACGACTTTAATATCTTTTCTCTTAGAGTTTAGAATGAAATCGCGAATGATTTCCTTGATGTCGTAAGGGACAAATTTCGCCTTCTCGCCATCGATCGTAACTACCGAATGAGCTTCAAAACCTGAAAGAGTCAATTGCAAACTCCCTTTATTAAGGAAGCTAATCTCCTCTGAAAGTTCAACGGTATAGTGATGGTGCCCACTCTCAAGTTGGTCTTTTACGCAGATATAATTGGTTCGGTAGTTGGTTCGAAGAATGTAGAATATTGATGCTGCCAAGCCAACGCCAATCCCAATTAAAAGGTCAGTAAATAATACAGCAAATATGGTAATAATGAAAGGCATAAACTGGTCGTAACCTAATTTAAAAGCTTCCTTATAAATCTTTGGGCGAGTGAGTTTGTATCCAACAACAAATAATATAGAGGCTAAGGCAGATAGGGGGATCCAATTCAAGTATTCACTAATGAATAACACGCTAAAGAGAAGCAAGAAACCATGAACAATTGTGGATGCTTTTGATTTTGACCCAGCATCGATGTTGACACTTGATCTTACAATCACCTGCGTAATAGGCAAACCTCCGATTAATCCAGAAAAAGTATTTCCTACCCCTTGAGCAATAAGCTCTCGGTTGGTTGGAGTTATTCTTCTTTCAGGATCAAGTTTGTCAGTAGCTTCAACACATAATAAAGTTTCAAGGCTACCAACAACCGCTAGCGTAAAGCCCGAAATATAAACTTCAGTTCTATTGAAGGCTGAAAAGTCGGGAATGGTAAAGTTTGACGCGAAATCGTTTAGATTTTTAGGAACAGGAACATTGACGAGGTGAGTGCTATCTAAGAACAATATTGGGTCGATAGCATAAAACAATTTGTTTAGAAGGATGCCAACTACTACTACAACAAGAGCTCCTGGTATGATACTTAAAATACCCTTATCTGACTTAACATAGCGATCCCAAATCAGAAGAATAGCAAGTCCAACAAGACAGATGATGATTGCTCCAGGGTGAATGTAGTTCAATGAGTTGATGAGCTCAGAAAACGTATTCTCGCCATCCATTTGGAAAAATTCTAAGTCACCCTCAGGTTCTTTGTCGTATCCAAACGCATGAGGGATTTGCTTGAGAATTAGAATGAGTCCGATACTAGCAAGCATTCCTTTTATAACTGATAGAGGGAAGTAATAAGCTATAATTCCTCCTCTTAAAAGTCCGAAAATAATCTGCAATATCCCGCTGAAAATCACTGCAAGAACAAAGGTATCAAAGCCCAGGGTTTGTATGGCGCCTAATACGATGATTGTTAATCCAGCTGCTGGTCCACTGGCCCCGACCTGAGAACCAGAAATTCCACCAACAACAATTCCACCAATGATTCCGGCAATCAAACCACTATATAAAGGCGCTCCAGAGGCTAAGGCGATACCTAAACACAAGGGCAAGGCAACTAGAAAAACGACCAGCCCAGCTGGAATATCGTGTTTAAGGTGTTTGAACATAGGAGTGCTAAAGTACAACAATTGATAGTATAACTATCAAAAGAAAAAGTGTTTCTCGGACTTACTGAGATTTGACTTTTATGATCTCTTTAAGTTCCTGAGCAGTTTGGGTTGCAGCTTCGATACTATCCGCTGTGACAGTAATATGCCCCATTTTTCTGTAGGGCTTAGTAATCTTCTTTCCGTATATGTGAGGATGAACCCCTGGCATTTTTAGAGCATCCTCTAGTCCTTCATAGTAAACAGGTCCTTCGAAACCGGGTTCTCCTAGAACGTTAATCATAACGCTTGGCTCAGTAATTCGTGGATCACCCAAAGGGAGGTTGAGTACACTTCTGAGATGTTGTTCAAATTGTGAACAGTTATTCCCCTCGATGCTTTGATGCCCGCTATTATGAGTGCGAGGCGCCACTTCGTTAATGATGATATCACCGGTTTTTGTGAGGAATATTTCAACGCCTAATATTCCAATCAACTCAAATTTCTCGATACAAGCTACAGCAAGTTCCTCGGCTTTCTTTTGAAGCTCGATGGAGATATCAGCAGGGCACTTTAAAAACTCAACCAGATTGGCTACAGGGTGAAACTCCAGTTCAACTGCTGGGAAACTTCTGGTTTCACCGCGCTCGTTTCTGGCAACAATCACTGAAATTTCTTTTTCTATATCGATTAATTCTTCAACAACCGATGGGCCAGGTAATAGGTCTTTTAGATCCTCTTTAGTCCTGAGGACTTTAACACCTCTACCGTCGTAACCACCAACCCTCAGCTTCTGAATGCATGGTAAATCTGACTCACCAATTTCGTTTTCCGACTCTACCAAATGAAAGGCAGCAGTAGGGATAGAGTTCATTCGATAAAACAGCTTTTGTTTTCCCTTATCCTTTATGGTTTCAATAACATCAGCTTGGGGAAATACTCGAACACCGGCCTCACTGAGGTCTTTTAGTGCTTGGGTGTTAACGTTTTCAATTTCAATTGTGAGAACATCTAGGTCTTTCCCAAAAGCCATCACGGTATCGTAATCAGTAAATGCGCCGCAGGTAAAACTATGAGCGATTTTTGAGCAAGGTGCTTCGGGATTTGGGTCTAGAATATGAACACTGAGGTCAAAATTAACAGCCTCTTGGATGAACATTCTGCCAAGCTGGCCTCCACCGAGAATTCCCAATTTAAAACCTTCAGAATAAAATGACATAGCTAGTTATCTTCAATCAATTGCCCAGGACCATCTCCTTCAAGATTAAATTCTGGAAAGCCTTTATATAAAACGTCTCCGGAGCCGTTTATGTCAGCTTCAATTAATTTATTGGCAAAAATCTTAGAGTCGTTAATGCTATTGGTGTTGATGATTACAGTGTCGGCTAGCAAATCGTATGCATCCAATTCAATGTTTGCTTGTGTATTGCAGCTGAATTTATTCGTGATTCCTTTGAAAATAACTTGACCTGAGGCCTGGAATTCTGTTTCCAGAAAATCTCCGGCAAAAAAGATATCTGCATTGCTCGATTGTAAAAACTGAATCCTGAGCGAGTCGCTCAAAACAGCTCTTTTTGAGAAAATTTTAATTGGACTTCCAGCAATTATCTCCTTAATTTCTGCACTCTCAATGTGTACATTGATATCATTGTTTCCATCGATGCAACTATTGAAGTAAATCCTCAAAACTTTGTCTTTAACAACAGCTGAAATTTTGTTCTGAATATTCTCCTGGGCCGAAATGTTTACGATACCGTTCGTCAGATTTGTATCATGGGTGAGAAACAAATTCATCGGAATTTCGGTAAGAATAGAGTGGAAGGGGGCCGTATTTCGTTCGTCATCGAAATTGTCACCTTCACCCTCAACACAATCTGATCGATTGCAAGCAAACATCGCTAAGCTCAATAGGATAATGGTGAATACTGCGTTTGCTCTCAAGACGAAATAAACTAGATTTGAATACAGCGGACAAATATACCCAATTCAAAGGCTAAAGAAAGGGATAAAGAATTAAAGATTGACTATGGAAAAAGATGATAAGATAAAGAAGGCATTTAGTCAGAAGACTTGGAATGAAATTAAGACGAGCGATTCTTGGCAAATTTTTAAAATCATGGCCGAATTTGTTGAGGGTTTTGAAAGCTTATCGAAGATAGGACCTTGCGTCAGTATTTTTGGATCGGCTCGAACTAAACCCGACACGCAATATTATAAGCTAGCGGAAGACATTGCCTTCAGATTGACAAAAGAAGGATACGGAGTTATCTCTGGCGGTGGCCCAGGGATTATGGAAGCTGCTAACAAAGGAGCCAAAAAAGGTGGAGGAATCTCTGTTGGTTTAAACATCGATTTGCCTTTTGAGCAAATGCCGAATCCCTATATCGATCAAGACAAGCTAATCAACTTTGATTATTTCTTCGTTCGTAAGTTGATGTTCATCAAATATGCACAAGGTTTTATTGTGTTACCCGGTGGATTTGGAACGCTCGATGAGTTTTTTGAATCGCTAACCTTGATTCAAACCAATAAAATCGGAAAATTCCCAGTAGTCTTGGTAGGAAAGAAATTTTGGTCGGGGTTACTTGATTGGATCAAAGAAACCATGTTAAGTGAAGGCAATATAAACGAAGAGGATCTCCTTCTCTTTAAGCTAGTTGAGACTCCAGAAGAAGCAGTGGGTGAAATCCAAAAATTCTATGCTCAATACTTGTTGAAACCTAATTTTTAGGGCCGTATCAACAAAATCCTGTTTGTAAAACCACATAGGGTACCAGGGAAAGGCCTGGAGAGCGGAATAGTTTTGTTAAAATCCAATTACTGCTCATGTATAAGGCTGTATTTTCCCTTTTATCACTTATTCCCGTATTCTTCTACAGTCTTATCGACGGTGAAGATGTTTCAATAACTCAGAAGGTTCCTGCGACCATGGAAATCGAAAATGCCTACCAGGTAGATTTGATTTTTAATAAAGGTGGCGACGTTCAGGGCTTTGGAAAATTTCAAACTTCCTTTCCTGAAGGACTTGAAATTGACATCATAGAATCTGCTGGTGCGACCTTTACATACACGGATGGAGTTATGAAATTGATTTGGGTGAATTTGCCAAGTGAAAATCAATTTGTTGTTTCCTACGAGATCTATCCAAACGAGAATAGCCCTTCCAAAGTTGATGTAGGCGGGAAGTTTTCCTATTTGTTAGAGAATGAAAGAAAGTCCTTTGCGATTTTACCAGAAACTGTATTGATTGGCGAGCAAGAAGAAATGGCCGCTGAAGAAGAGGAGGAAGAGGAGGAGTTTGCTCTGAGTATTTTTAGAAAGATTCAAAAGACCGGCGAAGATCAGTACAATGTGAGCTTCGTAATGCAGAAAAGCGGAATCAAAGGTTTTTCTAAAATTGAAGAATACGTGCCACGTGGAGCAGTAGTAAAAGCTCAAGAGACTATGAATGCTTCCTTTTCTTATGTGAAGAATAAAATCAAATTCGTTTGGTTGGTAACTCCGCAAGACAACAATATGGAAGTTGGTTGTTCTGTAGACCTCAGCGCTGCAAGTGACAAAGACATATTCAACACTTTTGGTGAATTCTCTTACCTAGATCAAAAGAATAAGACCCAAAAGTTACTCGTGGAAACGAGACAAGCTAATATGAAGGCACCCCCAAAAGAAGAGCCAGTTGCTGAAACGACGGAAGAAGAAACTCCAACTGAACTAAATATTGGAGGCGTAAATATTAAGTTGACAGAGGCTAGTGAAGAAGAAATGGCTGAGATGAACAACGAAAATGAAACTTCATCTGAAGAAGCAAGTCAAGAAGAAACAAGCCAAGAAGAAGTTTCTCAAGCACAAGAAGAAAGTACTGAAGAACTTGCTGAAAATACTGAAGATGCAATAAACGATGTTTCAAGTTCTGAAGCAAACACAGAAGAGCCAGTAAAGGATGCAGTTGAAAATGATGATCCGCAAGAGGATGAGATGACAACTGAGCAAACCAATGAAATGGCTGAGTCTGCTTCTCAAAATGAAGAGGCGAATGAAAACCAAGCTCCGGTTCAGGAAGCAACTGAGCAAGCTACAAACACAAGTGCTTCGAGCAATAACTCGAGCTCAGGGATTACCGCTCCTCAAATAGGTATATTCTATAAAGTTCAAATTGCGGCAGGAAAGAATGTGGTTGATGCAAAGTATTTCGAAACGCGACACTCATGGCAGAATACTTTCAGCATAGAAAATCACCAAGGCTGGGTGAAGTACACTACAGAGAACACTTTCCCAGTCTATAGAGAAGCCAGGGATAAAAGAAACGACATCAATTCAAACTTCAATTTTGATGGCCCGTTTGTTACCGCATATAATTCAGGAGAAAGAATTACAGTTCAGGAAGCGCTTATGATTACGAATCAGAAATGGTTCAAGTAAGCTAAAGGCAAGCGTTACAAGACTAATTTTCTTACTTTTGGGATGCTTCAAAGAGCAAGCAAACATGTTGTCTAATCGGTTTTCTTCTGCAAGTCTCAAGCTACTACTCTTATGGTTGGTCCTTGTTGTGCCGTTTTCAGCAGCATTTTCTCAGGAAGAAGAGGCTGATTTTGATGATATTGAGACGGTAGCCGAACCAAGCTCGGAGCCAGAAACAACCGAACCCGCAAAAGAAGCTGCACCTTCAAGTAAATTCCGTCCAATCATTGGGCTAGGAGTTGGAATGATGAACTATTATGGTGAGTTGTCAAAGAACGACCAGTCGAGTAACGAGTTGATATCGAGTGTGGGCTACGATCTCAAAGCAAGTTTCCCATTAAGCTCTTCGTACTTATTGTCCTTTCATGTGGTGAGGGGACAGCTCAGTGCTAACGAAAGAAGCATCGACCGAAGTTTGAATTTCAACTCTACAGTCACATCAGGTGGTTTTGAATTCAGCTATAACTTCGATCACCTTGTTCCTAAGGACCGAATTTTTTATCCAACCGTCAGTATTGGACTACACGTCGTAGAATTCCTATCCAAAACTGATCTATTTGATACCTATGGTAATCGCTATCACTACTGGTCTGATGGAAGTATCAGGAATTTAGCTGAGGGAAGTGAAAATGCATCAAAGTCTATTCGTCTTCAGAGAGATTATGTCTATGAGTCTGATATTCGAGAACTTGATCTAGATGGTTTAGGTGCTTATCCTGAATTGAGCTTTGCCATTCCAATCGGTGTGGGCGTTAATCTAGAGCTCACAGATAGAATCGATTTTAGACTCGCCTCACATTTCTACTGGACATTTACCGATCAAATTGATGGAATATCGGGCGCCGGAACTGGAATTCGCCAAGGAGGCAATCCATCTGATAAATTTTTATTCTCTAATTTCTCCTTATCTATTGACCTGTCTACAGAAGACAACTCAATGGTAGCACCTGAGGAACAAGGCGATTTACTAGCACTTCAAAATGCTGATGAGGATGCTGATGGTGTGCCTGACTTTAAAGATGCATGTCCACATACTCCTGATTCAGCAACTGTTGACTCGGTTGGATGTCCTATAGATGGAGATGCCGATGGAGTAGCTAATTTCAAAGACAAAGAACTTCAAACACCGGATAGTATGTTCGTCGACACCTTTGGCGTTGGACTAAGTGATGATGACCTCGCGCAGATTTACCTGCGTTATATTGATAGTACAGGTCGATTTGCAGCAATTAACGACACGGTTTACGCTTCTCAAGTTCCAACGAGAACACTCAGAAGAAAATCCTCAACATTCTTGGTACAAGTGGATGGTGAAGCTGGTAATTTAAGTTCTAGCACTGCGGAGGCAATTTTAGGAGAGAGCGGAGTGCAAACAGTCGGTTCTGGAGATAAACAAGTAGTGGCAATTGGTGATTTTACAAATATTGAAGATGCCATAGCCAAGCAAAAAGAACTAATAGCAAAAGGTGTAGCGAGTAGTGCGATTATTGAAAAAAGTACCACTGGTCGTTTGGTTGCTTCTGAGAATAAAGGAATCTTTATTGGAAATCAATCAGCTAAAGACCTTGAGAAGATTAGAGGAATTACCTATCGTATTCAGTTAGGTGCCTTTAGAGAAACACCGAAAGTGGAAGTGTTCCATAAACTTGGAGAGGGTGAAATACTTCCAGTACAAACTAATGATGGGTTTACTCGTGTGTATTTCGGAACATTCAACTCCTACAATAATGCTGAAACAGCGAAGCAAAGAGTAAGGCAATTAGGCTTCCCTGATGCACTTGTGAAAGCTTTTGCTACTCCAGGAAAAGGATCAGGAACAACATCTAAATCAACTGGGGCCAATAATACTTCATCTTCAGGACCAATTTCTAAACCGGGTTATGCTCAAGTGGATCCGAGCTCTGCCGACAAGTCGAAAGTTCGTTATAAAGTTCAAGTAGGATCTTATAGTAAAGCCATTCCTAATGATCGATTAAAAGTTGCCATTTCAGTTGGAAATGTAACGAGTGAGAATACCGATACAGGTATGATTCGATACTTCGTAGGAAGCTTCCAGAATAAGCAAGAAGCTGAAAGCTTGCGTCAGGAAGTGATTTCCAAAGGAATCAAAGATGCTTACATCGTTGGTGAATATGAAGGCCGTACTATCAAGGCAAGCGACGCCGATAAGATCCTAGGAAACTAATCTAAGTTTAGCTTGAATAAAGTCTGTTTATAGGCTTCCAGCGCCTTCAGTCTGTTTTCAATATCAGACTCCCAACTTGCTTGTTCCGATTTATTGATGCTGTGTTTTGTTTCTTTGTCATAAGCAGATTGTGTTTGCTTATAAAGCTTAAACTCTTTCTTCACTAGCTTATTAATCTTCTTACTAAAGGATTTGGCATTCCATGAATTCGATTGAATCTTCTTTCTCAACTCGCGAGCATGCATTTCACAAATGTCAAAATGCAATTGTTCGTGCCTTAGAAGTTCGTCTTTTTTCTTGCCCTTTTTTACCCAAGATCCTGTAGGATTGAACTTACTTGTAATGCGAATTTCCACAGCTGCTTGGCCGGCAGGTTTTGCTTTTATGTCGAATGTGGCTGAAGTGAGTGCTGAGAATTTGCTCCCTCCATCTGGTCTAGCTTTGAAATCTTTCCACTCTAAAGGATTGCCTTCATGCCATAGAATTGTACTTTGACCTAAGCTGGTTTTTGAAAGCAGAAGACTAAGGAAAAGTAAAAAAGCGAGCTTTCTTACCATCGATCATAGGGCATTCTCAGAAGAACTAATAGAAGTCCTATTCCATAGAAAATGGCTGTTCTTAGAGACTTTTTCGTCACATCAGTAGTGCGTTTAACTCTGCTGTAGCCAATCGTGATCATGATAATTCCAAGAAGCATGACACTTAAGTGCTCAATTACATAAAACCTCAATTCAGCGTTTTTCATGGTAGCTCCCATGTCTTCCATGGCTCCGGAAATCATTGGGCTAACGAAGTATAAAGTTAAGCCTACTAATAGTTGGAGATGTGTGGTAATCAAGGTGTATAATCCTAGTTTACGATCGGTTTCTGTGTAAGCTTTGTTTCCAAAATGACCGGCAAGAGCTTTGGTTACAGTAGCCAACAACAATATCAGCATTAAGTATCTGAGGGTCGAATGGGTATGAAGTAGGGCAGTGTACATATTAATGTTGAATTATGATTTTGGTTTTTTGACCTTGATTGTTATCAATAAAGTAAATACCGCTTTCAAACTTAAAGCTTGGAATTCTAAAAAAGCTTTTTGAAGTTTCGTATTCGTCTAGAAGTTTCGAATTGATATCATAAATACCGATTTTCCCTATGGCAGAGTTTGCCTGAATAACAATTTCATTATTAGCGGGATTTGGAAATACGGTGTAAGTCTTGGCCGAATTCTCTATCAAACCAAGGCAATTTATAATCTCGAATAAACGCTCTGCACTTCCTTCACAATTGTTTGTATCGGAAATGGTATAAGTAACTCGATGTATGCCAGCTCCTAATGCGTTAGGACGAACTAAGCTATCAGCTGCACCATTCACAAAGTAGCTACCACCGAAAGGTTGGCCTCCACTTAAAGCAAAGTAGGGCAGTGTATTACAATAAGACAGGAGGCTATCAAGACTAGCTTCAGGGCTTTCTCTGATTTCAATGATCGCTGTATCCTTACCGAGGCACCCATCGTCGTTTCGAGCAGAGTACACCAATTGATAATCACCTATGCCTACGCTAGAAGGAACGAACAATACAGTATCTGTGAAAGGCATCCAACTACCTCCATTCCATGTTCCTCCTGGCATATTAGCACCTACGCTTTGAACATTAACATCAGGAATACAATAGATATTAGTACTGTCTATTTGCACATTTGGATTTGAGGCAACGATAACTGCTGAGCTTATCGTGCTTGAATCTTTACCTCGATTGTTATATGCTACCAAAGTGATTTCATAGCTTCCTGGAGCCGTGAAATTCACTGTTGAGTTTTGTGAATTTGGACTTGTGAAGCTAAGATTAGGATTTGGAGATTTCCAATGGTATTGGGTAACATCACTTGAGGTAATGCCAAATACAGAAGCACTTTCCCCTAAGCAAATTTCATCGTCGTTAACGTTAAATGCCACTTCAGGTAAAATCCCAACACCCTCTGCGATCAGTGAGTAGTTCTGTTCTCCATTCACTAAAGAAGTTCCCTTATGGTTGAGCTTAATATAGTATACGCCAGCAGGAATGTTTTCTACGAGAATGTGCTCAACATTATCCCTAAAATTATCTCCATTCGAAGCTGGGTCGGCTGGATTTGCAGGGTCAAGTATGTATGGCTGATATGTCTGACCACTAACCGAATGTTCCAGCCTAAGATCTAGGTCATTAATAAGCATCAAGGTGCTTGGATTTAGGCTAGGGTTTAAGGCATTTGAAGCAGGGTCAGTCCAGCACAAAGTCAGCCTTACATCCTGAGTTTGATCAACAACTACTTTCCATTCTTTACTTCTACCTTCAATGAGCTTATCCTCTATTATATATGCATTCGTGTCACTGATTAGATCAGCTCCTTTTTTGGTGTTCATCAATCCCCAACCATGAACATAATCAGGTCCGTCAAAAGTTCCTGCCTCATCAGCAGTATGAATTATCAATCCTCTTAATGAGGCACTGCGCATATAGTTTCCAGATCCATTGACTGCGGCGTAATGTTCTTGCAATAAAGCAGCAGAACCAGTTACAGCTGGTGCAGCCATAGAAGTTCCTTGTGAACTTTGATAAGCTGAATTGCCAGAACCCCAACTTGAAACAACTCCTCTTCCTTTAGCTACCACATCAGGTCTGATTCTACCATCGTCTGTAGGACCCCAACAGCTAAAGTTGGTCATGTTAATTTGTGCAGGGCTTAGGTAACCACCTGTTATACCTTCCACAGCGCCTACTACCAAAATGTTTTTCGCCATTGAATAGGAGGAAACACTACCGTAATTGTTGTCGTTGTTTCTCACCTTACCACTTATTGCAGTCCAGCCGGTTGGCCCAGGAGGGTTTATGAAGTGCTGTGACACACTATTTGATGGGCCATCATTTCTATCATTTCCAGCAGACTTTACAATTAGAAAATAAGGTGCAGCAAATGCAACTTGGTCAAAATTTTGCGCAGCATTTCCATAAAAGCCAAATTTGTAATCTTCTGTTTGACTAATGGCAGTATCACCATACCAATACCAATTGTTACCAGATCTTCTCCAGCCAGTAATATTGCCATAACTGTGATTGCTAACCAGTATTCCGTTTCCGGCAGCAGCAGACATTTCAGTGGTGTTCAGATTCCAATCGTATGCATTGATTTCAATATCAGGAGCCATGCCTTTAACGTCAGCGCGAACTCCAGAGGCACCAATGGTTCCACTCACATGTGTCGCGTGATTAGAGACGGTTGAAGCGCCATCTAGTTGTTGAACTCGAGAGAACGGAGGAACAGGAATAGCAAACTCACGGTGTGTATCTCGTGCTTTTCCACCATCCCAAACTGCTGCTTTAATAGCTGATCCAGTAATGCCGTAGCCAGTTGGGGCTGCCGGCCATAACTTATCAGTGCTAATCGTCTCAGTAGATTGTTTATTGTCGGTTTCAAAATAGATGAACTCCCCGTTTTCTTTAATACCAACCAACTCAACCAAACTGCCATCCTCAAATACCTCTATTCTTGGAAGATTGTTTGCTTTTAAATAAGCCTCTGCTCTAGCAGATTCCTCTTCAGATTGGGCCTTAAATTCAGCTTGCAACTTTTGAAGGGCCTCCAAGTCGGTGTTAGCAATCACTTTCTCTAAGTTCTGAGAAAAGCCACCAAGGCTGGTTATGATAAGTAGGCTAATAAATATGGATTTCATTCTTCTATTCTTTCAATTTCTTGAACTACTACATTTTTAACACATAGCTTGAAGCTCTGTTCGCTTTCGTCTTTAGAAAGTTCCCCTTTCGCTTCGATGTTAATCATATTTCGATCGGTGGAGTAGTTTATCTCTAAGTCTTTTGAAGCTTTGAAAGGAGCTTCTTTGAAGTCCATTAAAAATGCTTCTTTGCGTTCTGCTCCAAAACTTAATTGGAGCATTTTTCCTTCCATCAAAATCCCAACAGTATATTCTCCATTCGAGTTCTCGGCATCAACCTGAATGATTTGTACCTCATCTGAATTGATTAGAATTTGGTCTTTCTCACACTGCACTTCTTTTTGAGCAGTGCAATTCACAAGTGATAAGGAGATTCCTAGAATGAAAGCAATTGATTTTAGAAACATGGCTGCAAATATACCCTTCAAGGGCTTTCGTTTTCCGAATCTTCGATTGAATGCAATAATTCGCTGACGCCATAGTCACATTCTAATCTTATGATACTACTATCAGCCTTGAGTTGGGTTTCCGAGATACTGAGTTCATACTGGCCTTCCTTGATGAATTTATCTTTTAAGTAGTAAACCCGTGTTTTGTCTATTTTTTGAAGAATAAGGCTGCAAGTCGCGTCTTTTTCGATGAGGTAATCGAGGATAAAGCTCTTACTATTGAAATGCTCACTGAGTTTGAGGGGTTCTTCTGTACTTAAAATGGGCGCTTGAGCATGGCATGATGAGCTTAAGCCTATCAATAATAAAATGAATAAAATACTTGCCTTAAGCATAGTTTGCAAAATACAGATTTCTAAATTCGAAGCACAAATTTAAATTATGGAATTTCTAGATCCAAAGCTCGAAGCCTATGTAGTAGGTTTTTCTGATCAAGAGCCTGAACTATTGGCAGAGCTTAACCGCGAAACGCATTTAAAAATTACGCTGCCAAGAATGTTAGCAGGCCACCTACAAGGGAGAGTGCTCAGCATGTTAACGCATATGATCAAGCCAAAACGTGTGCTGGAAGTTGGTACTTATACTGGTTATTCGGCACTTTGCTTTGGGGAAGGCTTAGCTGAGGATGGCCACATTCATACAATTGATATTAACGAGGAACTTGCTTGGATTCAAGATAAGTACTTTGAGAAGGCTGGACTGCAGTCTAAAGTAACACGACACATTGGGAACGCATTGGATATTATCCCATCCTTAGATGAAGAATGGGATATCGTTTTCTTGGATGCTGACAAAGAGAATTACATGAACTATTATAACCAAGTGATTGATGGGCTAAAACCAGGAGCTTACATCATTGCCGATAATGTGTTGTGGAGTGGAAAAATACTTGATGAGCTAGAAAAGATGGATGAAGAGACTTCAGCTCTTTACAACTACTCCAAAATGGTGACTGAGGATTCAAGAGTTCAAAACGTATTGTTTCCGATTCGGGATGGACTTCAAATCGCAAGAAAGCTTTGAGTATGATAGCTGATTTTAGAAGCGACACTTTAACCATGCCCACGGACGAAATGCGTCAGGTTATGGCTGAAGCGCCATTAGGCGACGATGTGTTTATGGAAGATCCTAGCATAAATGCCCTTGAGGAAAAGATTGCAGCTATGTTCGGTATGGAAGCAGCAATTTTTTGTCCTTCCGGCACTATGACTAACCAGATTGCAATTAAACTGCATACTCGACCAGGAGATGAACTCATTTGTGACCAAAATTCCCATATCTATTTATATGAGGGAGGAGGAATTGCTGCAAATTCTGGTGTCCAGGTTCAGTTAGTAAAAGGTGATCGTGGTAGGATTAGTCTAAATCAGGTGAAAGCGCTTGTTAAAGCTGACGATCCGCACTTTCCAAATACGAGTCTTGTTTGCACCGAGAATACCTCAAATAAGGGAGGTGGGTCCATATATCGCATAGAGGACTTAAAAGAACTTTCGGACTTTTGCCGAAGCCAAGGTCTGGCATTTCACCTCGATGGTGCAAGGGTATTTAATGCAATCAATGAAGCCAATTATGGTGCGAAAGATTTAGGTCAGCTTTATGATAGTATTTCAGTGTGTTTTTCCAAAGGATTAGGAGCACCCGTAGGCTCTGCATTGATTTCTACCAAAGCTAATATTCACAAAGCCAGGAGAATTAGAAAGTCATTTGGAGGTGGAATGCGTCAGGCTGGAATGCTTGCCGCTGCTGCAAGTTATGCCTTAGATCACCATGTCGATCGAATGAAAGAAGATCACAGGCGGGCAAAGTTACTTGAATCAGAACTCAGTAAAATTGACTGGATTAAACATATACCACCAGTAGATACCAATATTGTGGTGATCGAGCTTGAGGAAAGCTATCCAAGTGCTGGGCTAATTGAAGCTTTAAAACAAGAAAATGTACTTGCTGTAAATTTTGGACTTCAGAAAATACGGCTCGTAACTCATCTCGACATAGATGACTCTAAAACACAAATGGCAATTTCTGCGTTTAATAAACTGAGCCCTTCATAATTGAGGCTGGTATAGTTATTGTGTATTTGTTGTAAATTGAGACCATGAGAATTTGGAACCTAAGTATATTGATTGCCATAGTTTTAAGCTCTTGCAGCTCAATTTTTGAGATCAGCGAAAATAGTCGAGTCGATTATTTGCAACCTGAACCAGTCAGTCTCAATGTAAATCCAAACTACTTCTCCGAGGAATCATCCGTTCCAGATCAGTTTGCTTCAGAAGAGGATTATTATACCGAAGAAGATCTCGAGTACTTCGATCCAAACTACGACAGGATGGCTCAATTGAGTACTCCTTTTCAGAACAATCAATCTTTTAATGCTTGTAACCCTTATAGCAGTTCGTTGTGGGTAAGTCCTTCGATCGCCTATTGGAACCGACAATCGAATTTTGGAATGGGTTTAGGCTACGGTTATAACCCGTATAACTCTTGGTACGATCCCTTTTGGAATCCTTACAACTCTGGAGTATACGACCCTTGGTATATGAATTCTGGATACGGATTTAGACAGGCATCAGCTTATAACCCTTACTACAATCAATGGATGGTGCCCTGGCAACAAGAGGCTCAACCACAGGCAGTTTATCAGCAACGAAGAAATACTAATCGCAGAATGACGAATAGGGCAGCGGTGCCGGGAAGAAACATTGTCCCTTTGCAAGCTCCAACCAAAAGAAGTGCTACAAGAACACAACAAGTTCAAGAAGAATTGCCTCAGCAAAATATTAATCGAATGAGAATTGATAATTCTTCTCCAGCTCAACCAGATCGTCGAGGAACATCTCCAAATAAGGTGAACAGGTTTAAAAGCCCTAATCAGCAACCTTCGAGGAATAATAATTCGCGTCAGAGTACTCCTAGTTTTAGCAATCCTAGTTTCAGCAGTCCAAGCCCGAGGATAAGTAGTCCTTCAAGAGGTTCTTCTCCTAACAGATCCCCATCCCCAAGTAGAAGAAGATGAGGTTAGCATTGAGCTTTTGCTTTTTGTTCGCTGTATGCAGTCTTTTCGCTCAAAATGAAACCGACGCATTGCGCGCAAGTACTTCTCAAATAAATGGGAGCACGCGTTTTATGGGCATGGGATCTTCAATGGGTGCCTTGGGAGGAGATCACAGTTTGGCAGGAGTAAACCCTGCTGGAATATCTATACTGAAAGGTTCGCAAATAAGCTTTAGTCCTTATTTAAAGCAAAGCAGTGTTGTTGCAACGCACTATGGCAACCAAACAAGTGAATCGTATTCGGGGCTAAGATTAGGAAATTTGGGGCTTAATATCCGATTGTCTGAGGATGAAGGAGATTGGAAGAATATATACCTGACCTACAATTTCCAGAACAAATCTGATTACACCAGCGGAATGAGACTCGAGGGAGTAAATAATGAAAGCTCTCAATTGGATGCCTTTTTTAACGAAGTATTATTCACGCAGGGAACCGACCTGAGTGGAATTGATTCCCTTTATCCTTTTGGCGCCAGTTTAGCTTGGAATACCTTCTTGTTAGATACATTTAATAACTTCTTTTTCACTGCAGTACCCAATTACGGGCAAAAGCAGATCTACACAGCCTATGTCGATGGAAGAGCAGGGGAAAGCAATTTTTCGCTTTCTGGTTTGTATAAAGACAAGCTATACATCGGAGTGAGTGTAGCTTTGGTATCCTCGCGATATACCTTGGAGACAAACTTACGCGAAGAGATTCCTGAAGCGGATACTAGTACATTTTTGAATTACTTCGATTATACCCAAAACCTGGTGATTTCGGGAGAGGCTTTTAATGCTAAGCTTGGAATAATCTACAAATGGAACGATTGGGTTCAGACTGGACTTGCGGTTCATACACCGGACTATTATTCTTTTACCGATACATGGAACAGTCGGATTGAAGCAGAATACCAATCCGGTTTTTTTGAGGATGAATCTTTCGATGGTTTGTTCAATTATCGAATTCAATCGCCATGGAAGTACATTGCCAGCTTGGGCTTTATCTACAAAAAGTCCTTCCTATTTAATCTAGATTACGAGTATCTGAATTACCGAACAGCTCAACTCAAAGGTGAACAAGGACTCAACAACCCATTTGGTTTTGAGAATCAATGGTTAGCGAATAATGCAAGGGATGGGCATAATGTTCGATTTGGTGCAGAGTATCATTACAAGTCATTAAGTTTTCGTTCAGGTTTTGCATATTACAGCCTAGCCTCAGATGCTACAACAAGTTCCGATATTCAGATCTTTAGTTTGGGTTTGGGAAATACCTTAGATCGTTGGTTTTGGGATGTGGCTTATTCGCTTAGGTTAGACGGACAAGAGTCATTTTGGCTTTACAACCCCTCACTAGCAGTTATTTCAGAAAGCACTAGAAGCCTCAGAGCAAGTAGTTTCAGCATTGGAGCTGGGATTAGATTTTAGCCAAAAAAAAAGCCTCCGAGAAGGAGGCTTAAGTTTTTCTTAGGTCAGAAGCTTATTTAAGCAAAGCTTGGATTTTGTCTTCTTCCTCTTGAGCTAGTTCTGGATCAACCAAAATACGTCCGCAATGCTCGCTGAAGATGATTTTCTTACGCTGAGCAATGTCAATCTGACGTTGAGGTGGAATGATAAAAAATGATCCTCCAGAAGCACCTCTTTCAATAGTAACTACAGCAAGTCCGTTTGCAGAGTTCTCTCTAATTCTTTTGTATTGATTGATCAAACGATCTTCAATTTTAGAAGCAAATTCATCAGACTTCTTCAAAAGGAACTTTTCCTCTTTGTCAGTATCAGCAAGGATACCATCTAGATCTTTTTTCTTAAGGTCAAGATCTTCTGTTCTTTCAGCAAGTTTTGCATTTGCTGTTTCAAGAATTTCTTTCTTGTGCTCAATTTTAATCTTGTATTCTCCAATACGCTTCTCAGCAAGTTGAATCTCAAGATTCTGGAATTCTACTTCTTTCGTAAGTGCCTCAAACTCTCTGTTATTTCTAACATTGTTTTGTTGCTCTTCGTACTTCTTAATAAGGGCTTTGGCGTCCTTAATCGAAATGTTCTTGTGATTGATTTGAGTATCCAAATCTTCAAGTTCAGCCTCTAAGCTGCCGATTTTTTCCTTTAGAGCTTCTAGTTCTTTTTCAAGTTCTTCAACTTCTAATGGAAGTTCTCCTCTCATTGCTCTGATCTTATCGATTCTCGAATCAATAATCTGAACATCGTAAAGAGCTCTTAGTTTGTCTTCTGTACTGATTGGTTTTGAAGCTGCTTTTTTTGCCATACTCTTGCTTAAAAATAATTTACGGGGTTGGTTCCCGTTTCTGCCAAATGGACGGCAAAAGTAGGAAATTTTTTGATGAGAAAATTATATATCGTCTCGGCTACAAAACGCTCACTCTCAAAGTGTCCGACATCACAGAGAAGAATTTGACCTTCGCTATCAAAAAAGCGGTGATATCCTATGTCTCCAGTGACAAAAGCATCGGCCTCAGCGCGTATGGCGTCCGATAGTAAAAAACTTCCACTTCCTCCACAAATAGCTAGCTTCTTGATTTTTGATTTGGGACTATTGTTGTGCTTTACAATACCCGTTTTGAAGGTGTTTTTGCAAAGCTTTAGAAAGTCTTCCGTTTCAAGTGGAGTACTAAACTCTCCTATCAGTCCAGAACCAATTTGTTGATTAGAATTTTCTAGTGCGATCATTTCATAGGCTACTTCTTCATAGGGATGGGCAGAGAAAAGTGCTTTCAAAACTTTCGACTGCAGATCTTTTGTAAGAATTACTTCAAATTTGACTTCTTCTTCATAATGGACATCCCCAATTGAACCCAATGTTGGTTCCGCACCCTCTTCCGGTTTGAAGCTTCCTTTTCCTTTCACCTCGAAGCTACATTCGCTGTAGTTGCCAATTTTCCCAGCTCCTGCTTTGTGAATGGCAGTTTTGATGGCTTCAATGTGCTCTTCTGGGGCGTATGAATAGAGCTTCAATAAATTGCCATTACTCGGTCTAAGTATTTTAATATTCTGAAGCCCAAGCTTGGTGGCAGTGGTGTAATTCCCTCCATAGAGTTGGTTGTCAAGTGCCGTATGTGTGCTGAATATCGAGATGGACTTTTCAATACACAAGTATATAAGTCTCGATTCTTCGGAGTTTCTCAGGACCGATTTTAAACAGCTAAAAATGGGAGGGTGATGACAAACAATTAGGTTGCATTTACCTGAGATAGCTTCTTCAATGATTTTTTCGTTCAAGTCATGGCAACAAATAACACCTTTACATTCGGCCTCCGAATCTCCCACAAGCAGGCCTGTATTGTCATATGATTCTTGAAATGCTCGAGGAGCATAATTGCTCAACACCTTGCTTATCTCTCCAATTTTCATAATTCCTTCGAACTTTCTCCAAAAGTAGCTACTTCTTGCAGTCTTCAAGGCGTACGAATTGCTATTTTTGCGCCCCCGATGGAGATTATCCGATTCTTACTTCTGCCATTTTCATTCCTATACGGTGTTATCGTGGCAATACGCAATTTCTTATTTGATATAGGAGTCTTGCCTTCACGTCGCCATAGTGTTCCAACAATTTCTGTGGGAAACCTTAGTGTAGGGGGAACGGGAAAAACACCTATGGTTGAATACCTCATTGAATTGATGGGAAGAATAGGCAACATTGCTACCCTGAGCAGAGGATACGGACGACGTAGTTCAGGCTTTAAATTGGCCGAGCAAGGAATGAGTGTTAGGGACCTAGGCGATGAGCCCTTTCAGTTTTTTCAAAAATACAAATCGGTTAAGGTTGCCGTGGATGCTAATCGCAGAAGAGGGATTAAGCGAATTACCAAACTCTTACCTGATACCAGGGTAGTTTTACTAGATGATGCTTACCAGCATCGCTACGTGAGTCCTAGTTTATCTATTTTGCTGACGAGCTACGACAAGCTCTATGTAGACGATTTTGTTTTGCCTTCAGGGTCTCTTAGAGAATTCAAAGCAGGAAGCAAAAGGGCTGATGTAATTGTGGTGACCCGTTGTCCTGAGCTACTTTCACCAATTGATCGCCGCATGATCAAACAACGATTAAGTCCACAACCTTATCAGCTTGTTTACTTCTCATTTATGGAATACCAACCGCTCAAAAAGCTCATTGGTGGAGTGAAATCTAAGTTTCAACTAAACCCCTCTACGAGTGTTTTACTCTTTACAGGAATTGCAAGACCAGCGAACCTTTTTTACTATGTAAAAGACAGAGTGAAACACATTGATCACATCAAATTCAGGGATCATCATAATTTCAGCGTGATGGATATTCATAAGATCATCAAGAGATTTGAGGCATTACCGGGAAAAGAGAAAATTATTCTTACCACTGAAAAAGACGCCGTTCGCTTGAATCAGGCTGCTTTTGCAGAGATGTTAGAGAATTTCCCCGTTCTTTACATTCCTATAAAACTGCGTTTTCAAGAAAGGGATGTTCAGGCATTCAAAGAGAAGATTTATGACAGCATTGGAACAAATTAAGGAGACTGTAAGCTTCATATCTGAAGAGGTAAAAGCAGAGGCTATTGACTACGGAATCGTTCTAGGAACTGGTCTTGGTGGATTGGTAAATGAGATTGAAATAATCAAGGAAATCTCTTACGACGACATTCCTCACTTTCCAATAAGTACAGTTGAAGGGCATCATGGGAGATTAATCTATGGAACGTTATCAGGCAAGCGAGTATTAGCCATGCAAGGTAGATTCCACTATTATGAAGGCTACTCAATGCAGCAGGTAGTATTTCCAATTAGGGTGATGAAACTCTTGGGGGTAAAGGCAGTCTTGATTAGTAACGCTAGTGGAGGTGTGAATCCTGATTATGCGATTGGTGATATCATGATTATTGAAGATCACATAAATCTCTTCCCTGATAATCCCTTGAGAGGACAAAATATTGATGAGCTTGGGCCGCGTTTCCCTGATATGAGCGATGCCTACGATCAAGAATTAATCAAACTCGCGGAGGAAGTAGCGAGCCAAAATGATTTGAAACTTCAAAAAGGAGTATATGTTGGTTTGAGTGGACCAACCCTAGAGACACCAAGTGAGTATTTCTACATCAATAAAATCGGTGGAGATACAGTAGGAATGTCAACTGTACCTGAGGTTATTGCCGCCCGACATGCTTCCTTACCATGTTTCGCTCTGTCAGTAATTACCGATTTGGGAGTAAAAGGCAAGATTGTAAAGGTGACTCATGAGGATGTTCAGAATGTTGCTGAAGAAGTTGAGCCTAAACTGAGTGTGATTTTTAAAGGTTTATTGGCGAAACTTTGATGAGAAAACTCCTAGTCATATTGCTTTTTATGCCCTTGGCAGTGCTCGCGCAGCCTGATTCCTTGGAGTTGCTCTTCACATGGGATGATGCATCTATAGAAGCTTCTGAATTAGGAAACAACCGTTATAACGAGGTTTTTGGATTTACCATTGGCCTCGATGAATACGCAGTTATAGGATCAACCAAGGGAGCTCATATTTTTTCTCTAAAAGAAGGTGAAGAGGAACTGGTTGCATTTATAGAGGGAAGTACTTCAGGAAGAGAGATCATTCATCGTGATTTTGATGTCTACCAGAATTACCTGTACATGGTTGCAGACCAAGGTGACGGCAGTACTTTACAAATAATAGATCTATCTAATTTACCTGAATCTGTTGAAGAGGTTTACAGCTCTAACGAATACATTATTCGCGCTCACAATATTTTCATTGACCATGAAAAAAGAAGAATGTATTCCTGTGGAGGAGCTCTTTCTGGCGTTGTGCAGGGTTTCGCAAAACCTAATCACCTAAGTATCTTTAGTCTCGACGACCCTGAGAATCCTAAATTATTACTCGACTGCAGAGAACAAATTGGTTTTTGGAGACTGATAGGTTATGTTCACGACATCTATGTTCGAAACGATACAGCATACTGCAATGCAGGTCAGAAAGGCATGTTTGTAATCGACTTTAGTTCCCTTACCGATGTGAAGATTCTTGGAAGTTTGAGAGAATATGAGCACAAAGGATATAACCATCAAGGTTTTCTGCACCCTACTAAAAATCTATATGTCATGGCCGATGAAACTCATGGGATGGATTTAAAAATGGTAGATGTAACGGACTTAAAAGAAATGGAACTCCTCGATCGTTTTACCACAGGGGTTTCAGCAGAGTATACTGTACCTCACAATGCCTATTGGCTTGGAGATTATGTTTATGTGAGTTATTATCTAGACGGAGTTTACATTTTCGATGCAAGTGACCCGACAGATGTGAAAGCGGTTTATCATTACGATACTAACGAGCTTTTTCCTGAAGATGATTTTAACGGTTGTTGGGGAGTTTATCCATACCTTCCTTCAGGTCGTATTTTAGCTTCGGATATGGTGAATGGCCTATTCGTTTTTTGGTCTCCTTTTAAGCAACGACCGCAAGAAGTAGTCATTCGAGACCTCAGTTTGAAAAGAAACCTCGTAAAAGAGGAGTTGGAGCTCTCAAATAATTGGATTGGAGAAGAAGTAGAATTTTCGATCACCTCAGTTACAGGAGCCTATGTGTTCCATAGTCAACTGCCAGAAGGAGAAAATATTATTTCTTTGCCTCCATCGTTTGATTCAGGTTGGTACAGTCTTAAAATCAAATCGAAAAGCGAAGTCAAATATTTCAGATTCTACAAAATCTAGTGGCCTACGATACAGAGAAATATGAAGCAGTAATAGGACTTGAAGTCCATGCGCAGCTACTTACGAATTCAAAAGCTTATTCAAGCGATATCAATGAGTATGGATCTGAACCCAATTCGAATGTCAGCGAGATTTCTTTGGGATTTCCTGGAACTCTACCGAAAGTAAACAGCAAGGTTCTTCAATATGCTATTAAGCTAGGTTTAGCCCTTGATTGCGAGATCACTTCTGAAAATCGCTACGATCGAAAAAATTACTTCTACGCGGATCTTCCCAAGGGTTACCAGATCACTCAAGATAGAACCCCAATATGTCAAGGGGGTAAAATCAGCATCAATGTTGATGGAAATAAAAAAGACATTCGATTAACCCGGATCCACATGGAAGAGGATTCTGGAAAGAGTATTCATGATCAAGACCCTTACAATACGCTCATCGACTTAAATAGGGCAGGAGTTCCGCTTTTGGAAATAGTGACTGAACCCGACTTGCGTTCTAGCCAAGAAGCCTATGAATACCTCACAGAGATTAGAAAATTAGTTCGATATCTTGAAATTTGCGATGGGAACATGGAAGAAGGTAGTTTGCGTTGCGATGCGAACATATCAGTTCGATTACGTGGCGCCAAGGAATACGGTCGAAGGGTAGAGGTGAAAAACATGAACTCTATTCGAAACGTTCAACGTGCAATCGAATTTGAAATCGAGCGACATATAGACCTCATGGAGCAGGGGGTGGATCTCGCTAGAGAAACGCGATCTTATGATGCCGTAAGCAATACAACCTTCAGTATGAGGGCGAAGGAAATGGACAACGATTATCGTTTCTTTCCAGAACCTGACTTGCTTCCTGTGATGGTGAGCTCGGAAGATATTGCCGAAATGAAGGAGGAAATGCCTCCATTGCCATCAGAGCTTTTCGACAAGTACACCAAAGAATATGGTCTGAGTGATTATGATGCTGGAGTAATCGTGGATACTAAGGACGTAGCTCTTTTTTATGAAGAGATTTTGGCTCACACAAGCCAATACAAGGCGGCAGCAAACTGGTTAACAGGTGATATTAAATCCTACTTGAATAAAAATGGTTTGGAGATCCATGAATTTCATGTGCCTGCAACTAGCATTGCAGAAATGATCGAAATGATTTCAGACAACAAGCTGTCGTATTCGGTTGCTGCTCAGAAGCTATTTCCACTTTTAATTCAAGATCCTAAACAATCAGCCGAGCATCTTGCCGCTCATTTTAACCTATTGCAAGATTCAGACGAAGGAAGTATTGAGGCCTTCATCGATGAAGCGCTGGTTAAATTTCCAGATAAGGTTCTTGAATATCAATCTGGAAAAAAAGGTCTTATTGGCCTGTTTATGGGGGAAGTGATGAAAATGTCTAAAGGTAAAGCTGACCCGAAAAAAGCAAATCAATTACTCAGAAACAAACTAGAAAATGGAGCTTAGATCATCTTTAATACTTCTGTTGTTAAGCATAAGCATAGTTTTTACCAGTAGCTGTGAATCGGCTAAACAAGAAGTTTCAGCTACGGCAAATCACGTAAAAGGAGTGCTTTCCAATTATCAAGGTGAGCAATTGCTACTCGAGCTCGTAACTCCAAATAGCATCAGTTCTGTTGATACTTTGATCGTTGAGGAGGATGGATCGTTTAGCCTCACACCTGACGTTCGATATGCTGCATATTACCGCATTAGCCAAAGCCCTTCTAATTTTTGTGTTTTTGTATTGTACCCAGGAGATACAATTGAACTAAACGCAGATGTTCGTTCATTAGAACCTACTTATACTGTGCTTAATTCCCCTGAATCGGAGTCGATTAAAAACTTGAATAATTTGCTGGCAGACTTTAGCAGGGTGAATGATTCTCTTCAACAGGCTGCTCAAACAGCACAGCAGTCAATGAATTTTCAAGCGCTCGATCAGATCTATTCGTACCAACAATCTTTAAATATGAATGTGGGTAGGCAAATACAATTGTTAATCAATGAGAACCCCAGTTCATTCGCAGCCATGTCTGCAGTTCAAAACTTTGATCCAAACAGAGATTATCAGTTGTTTGCCAAAGTTGAAGAAGCTTGGAAAGCTGACAAACCTAGCTCGCCTTATCTGGTAGAAATTTCGCAAAAACTAGAAAAGATTAGAACCTTACAAGTAGGTGCAATCCCTCCAAATATTAGCTTGCCAAATCCTGACGGAGAAATGACTTCACTTTATGATTTGCGTGGAAAAGTTGTGCTTCTTGATTTTTGGGCTTCTTGGTGTAAGCCATGTAGAGCCGAAAACCCAAATGTTGTGAAAGCATACAATAAGTATAAAGACAAAGGTTTTGAGATTCTTGGAGTTTCATTGGATCAAGAAAAACCAAGATGGCTTCAAGCGATTCAAGCAGATGGCTTAACATGGACACATGTAAGCGATCTTAAAGGTTGGCAATCTGCAGGTGCAGCCTTGTATAATGTACAATCAATTCCCGCTGCTTTTTTACTCGATGCAGAAGGAAAAATAATTGCTAGGGACCTCAGAGGTCCAGCTTTAGATAAAAAGTTAGAAGAAATTCTGGGGACCTAGTTTAACCCTAAATTAATCTTCATTTATTCTTCAGGTAGCGAGCTGTGCATTCCTTTGATACCAATGATTAAGAAGCTTCGATATTTCCTTATTATAGCCTTGTACAAAGAATCGTATTACCTGCTATTGATGCTGGTAATTATCTTTTTGGGTAGATATAAGCTATTGTACCCTTAATAGGCTATTGTTTTAGAGACGCCCTCTCTTGAAAAGCTACTTGTATCGGTCAGGCTAGTCATGAAGGATATGATGTCATTCATTTCTTGTTGAGAAAGCCCTAAGTGTTCACTACTCAGGGTCTGGTGTTCGAGACTAAGACCTAAACCAGCGCCTCCGCCTTTATTATAGAAATGCATTACCTCCTCGTGTGTTTCAAATGCTCCATTGTGAAAATAAGGTGCGCTTGCCGCGACGTTGCGAACAGTTACTGTTTTAAATGAGTTTTTATAAAAATCAGTTTTCTCTTTCACTCTTCCATTGGCATATCGTCCTAAGTCTTCATCCATATATGGGTTCAAAGTGTCAAAGCTGCTTGTAACGCCTAGCACTTCTGATTCAGTTTCTTTAAACAAAGGAGGAACGAGGCCAGCAAAACTTGGCGCGAAATGACAAGTGCCACAGTTTGCTTTTCCCATAAAGAGATTGAACCCTCGTTTGGCTGATTCACTCATCTCATCGGATTCATTTCTAACATAACGATCAAAGGAACTATTCCACGAATGCAAGGTTTCCACATAGGCACTAATGGCCTGAGCAACTGTAAATGGATTAATTCTGTTGGAGCCTAGATGATGAAAAGCATTGTTAAATAAGTCTCGGTAATGCTCATCAGTTTCTAACTTTTCTATTATTTGACTGTAGTCAGTAGAAAATTCGTTTTCTGAGAAAATTACGTGTTCGACTTGAGTTTGAATGCGAGCGGCTCTCATGTCATGAAAAAAGCGTGTGGCAAATATGCTGTTGATTAAACTTGGTGCATTTCGCATCACCGTTTTGCTGGAGTCCCGACTTAGACTTTTTGCGAGTCCATCTGCAAAGGCTTTGTTAGGATTATGACAGCTCACACAAGCCATCTGTCCATCCATGGAGAGAATAGGGTCATAGAAGAGCTCTTCCCCTAATTGATAAAGGCCTTCGTTTTTGTCTTTTTCATGAATTTGACTGTAAAAGGAAGGATTGAGAAAGTCATTGTCGAAAAAGCTTTCAGCTTGGTAATTGCTCGGACTTTTTTTGGAATTCACCTCGTGAGGGAGCTCTATGAACAGCACTTGTTGCGCTTCAAGAATGAAAGCGTATAGAGGAAGAATATGTGATTTTAGAAGATCAAGCCTATCAAGATCTTGAAATTTGGAAGCTTCAATTTTTTCAGAAATAAGCTTTAAGTGCTCTGATAGATTGGAGGATAATGCTTTGTCTTTTTCTCTAATCTGATCTTGATATAGACCTAACAAATAAGAAAGATTTTGGAAGACGATTCTGGCTTCTTCAATTGAATTTAAATTACCTGGTGCATCAAATCCAGTTAATCCTAAACTGAAGTTTCTGATGACTTCAAGCCTGCAGGCTTCGAAAATATGACGATCGTAAATTTTGATTTTAGATTGATGCAACTCCAGTCGCTTTGCGGCTTCCAAAAGCTTGGTGGAAAGTAAATAAGCCTCTTCGATTTCATCATCATTCTGCTCAGCAGCAAGTTCATCAAGTCTTTGCAGTCCTTTCGGTGCGAAAATGACTAGTTGTGGGGCTTTTCGTTCGATTTTAGGAAGAGGGGCGCCATTAATATGATCGCCAACCATTTCAGCATCAAAATACTCTGCAAGCGTTTCGATCCTTTTGAATGTATTTCTACAGTTTCTCACTTCCAGACTGAAGTCCTTAAAAGAAGCCTCATGACTTCTTAAACGAGCCGCACTGTGAAGCAAAAGTTGACAAGATTGTGTAAACTCTGACAAGCCAGATTGAAATGATTCAGTTGCTTGGATGCGAGGATTCTTGTCTGAAGATAAGGCTGCTAACAATACGATGCTAAGCAGCACAATTAAAAGTGTGAGGGACTTTTTCATGGTATTAATATAAATACAGAAAGCCCGAACATAGTCCGAGCTCTCCATACCTAACTGATATCAATTATTCAATAATCAACTTCTTACTTTCTCCTTCCGAATTCTTGATGAAAAATGCACCAGGAGTAAAGTCAATAACGTCGATGCGATTAACATCTCTGAGAACTTTGATTCGCTTCCCAGTAATGTCATAGATGGCAACATCTGTTGTTTTGTTGAACTTCACCTCTCGAGTGGCCGGATTAGGATAAACCTGAAATCCTTCTTCTTTGATATCCTCTTTACCGAACAAACTGGTTGGTGCTTGATCGAAGCCATGAATGGCAATGGTCAAGGAGTTATTGTATGGATAAGGATTAGAAGATGAAGGGTGTTGAGAGTTCACTAAGATTGATTTACCATCAGGTAGAGCAACTGCTCCAGTTATTTCAGCTCCATAAGGCGCTACGGTTATTCTCTTCAAGTCGCTCAAATCAGGACTGCTAAGAGAAAGGTCTAACATAAACAGCTCACATGCTCGGTTTGTTACCCCTGCAGGCATTCTCCCATTAGATGTTCCATTTAAGTCTTCACAAATTAGTAGGTAAGTATGTCCGTTTAATTCTGCTACGTTAATTCCATCTGGATTTGAAAGCTGAACATCTGGGTAGTTCGATTGAGTCGGTGAACTGCTAAAATCAGGGCCACCTTCAATGAGTACTGAAACTTCATCCGTACTTGGATCCAACATCCAAATTCTTCCATAATAGTCTACATAGTCGGCTGAATCAGGATGAGTACTTTGGGCAGTTGCTCTAGAAACTGTATTAGGATTGTGAACAGCACCATCTACATGCTCATCCATCCAACGTCCTCCTGGGTTATCTCGACCAGTTGCTGTGAAGTATACATTACCTGAGTTTTTGTCTGCAGTAATCCATTCAACACGATTGAACATCGTTGCACCAGCATTAACTGCTTCATCAGCGAAGTTTAGCATCTTATCAATGTCAGAGTTGTCTACTTCTATCCATTTAGAAGGGTTTCCATCGTGCTTATAAACATAGGTTGTACCATCTGTAAAGTCGCCAGCGGTAGTGGCTACAAATTTTGTGAGGAAACCAGGTGTTGCATCAGAACCTACATAAACTGTCTTGTTGTCTGGCATAACAGCACCACCTTCAAAAGCTTGACGTCCCCAGTTGTATTGCTTACGAACAGCTACAGCCTCTTTAGGGTCAATCTCTACCATCCAGTTGTAGTTCTGGAATTTCTCAAGGGTATCACCATTGAAACCAGGAAAACCAGCTGGAGCGGGATTATTAGGAGTTCCAGTGCCAATTACAAACTGATCAAGATCTCTATCATCAATATCATTGTTAGATCCTCTAAACCATTCCTCAGCAGTCCAAACTCGTCCATCTGCAAGAGAGCTTATTCCACCACAATTCATTCCTGTTGGGCCTACAGTATTAACGAAATCAACATTAAAGAATTTACCAGATCGACCGTCGTCAAGAGTTTGATCCATAATCATAAGGCTATCACCTTGTTTTTTGACTCTGAAAACGGTCATTCCGCCACCATCTCCAATTTTGTCATCTTGAATCACTCTTTCATGATTGATTGAAATCCATGCCATCGACTCACCTGAAGCGTCAGGAGTAACGCCAATGAAGTCATGCCACTGTTTGGCTGTTTGTTCGCCAGCGGCATTTCCATAAGTAGCTGTTGTTTGAACTTTATCCACGCCTCCGATAAAAAGTGGCTGCATGGTTAAAGGAGATTTTGGCATTAAAACCACATCCGTGAGCGGGTCGAAATCCACGCTAGGATCAAATTGAACTTGAGCAGTTGCACTAAGGCTTGCTGCTCCAATTAGAGTACTAAGTATTATTTGTTTCATCTTTTAGATCTGTTGTTATTTTTCTTGATGTCAAAAGTCTACTCTGAATATTAGGTGTCTATTAGAATCAGATTATTGGAGCGTTATAAGTGCAGGTGTGTTATTTAAATGTGAATCGCTCATAATTAGAGCCGAGAGCTTTTTATGTAAACACAGTATTAAAGGAAGTTCTCTAGATGTTGAACTTGAGCTTAAGAAGGCCGTTTGATTATGTTTGTAGGATGAGGTTTCTCATCTTATTTCTTTCATTGGTTTTAATCAGCTCTGGAATTCAATCGCAGAACTGTCAGCATCAGATTCACCAAAATCAAAACCTAAAAAAACTTTACCCAAGGAACCTCGATTATGCGATCAAGCATTACGACCTCTTTTTCGACTTTCATAAAAAGGCTCAAGGGGAAATCGATGCAGTGGCTCAAATTGAGATGTATTTCCTTAATGATGTTTCAGAAGTTGAGCTCGATATTAAATCCTACACCATTGATCAGGTGAAATTGGATGGTCAGCAGCTTGTTTTTTCAAGTTCAGATAGCCTACTTAGGATCAGTCCGAGTTTAGGCTTTGAAAAGAGTGATACAGTTATGATCGAAGTCTCATATTCTGGCTCTACCCATAGGGAAAGTGCCAACTTTGGTGGCTTCTTCTTTAGGGCGCCATACGCATACAATGTTGGGGTTGCATTTGGTGAAATCCCTCATAATTTTGGAAGAGTTTGGTACCCTTGTTTAGACAACTTCACGAGCAGGGCGACCTATACTACACGCACACTCACTTATGGTGGTGATATTTCAGTCTCTTCCGGAATCCTCACTAAGGATTCTATTGTTGCAGGTGATACACTTTACAGAGAATGGCATTTAACCCATCCTATTCCAACATACCTTCAAAGCCTTGCAGTTGCGCCCTATGAAATCTTGAATTGGAATCATCAGGGAAATGCATCCACCTACCCAGTTGAGTTGTATGCTTTGGCTACAGATACAGCCAGGCTAAGAGCGAGCTTTATCGATCTCGATAGCGCAATTCACTACTACGAAGACAGCTATTATAATTATGTGTGGCAAAAAGTTGGTTTCAGCATTCTTCCCATGAATGGAGGGGCAATGGAGCACGCGACCAATATTGCATACCCGAGTTTCGCCGTAAATGGAAATACCAGTTTTGAAACCCTAATGGCTCATGAATTATCACATCATTGGTGGGGAAATCTTGTAACCTGTGATGAAGCCTCGGAGATGTGGCTTAACGAAGGATGGGCATCTTTCTCAGAATTCTTATTCCTTGAAAAGCGCTACGGATGGGAACGAGCAGTAGAGGATATTCAATCGGTTCAGTATGATGTATTGAAGAATACGAATCACGAGGAAGGTGGCTATCGATCAGTCGCCAATATTCCAGAGCCTTATATATATGGTAGCCATGTATACGATAAAGGAAGTATAGTGGCTTTAGCCTTAAGGACCTACATGGGTGCTAGTTTTGAGTCGAGTATTCAAAGCTTCTTCAATGACAATCAATTTAAGAGCATCAACTCTGACTACTTAAAAGATGAATTGGAAAGAATATCTGGCTTAGATCTCGACCCCTTCTTTGATTCTTGGGTATATGAGCCGGGCTTCGTCGATTATTTTCTTGGCGATATCAATTACAATTCAAGTACTAAAAGCATTAGCCCAGTGCTTACACAACTCACCACAGGAACCAATAGAGCATTTGATGAAGTTCCCTTAGACTTGACTTATGTGTATTCTGATTTCAGCAAGGAAACCGAGAGCTTTAGACTTCCTGGGACAGTTCAGTCCAAGACTTTAAGAGAAGAGCCTGCACATGTGATCTTAAATGAAGCCAATCGCTTGCCTTTAGCTTGCACTTGGGATGAGAAATTTATTTTTCAAAACGGAAATCCAAGCTTAGATCGAACCGATTTTCAATTGAATGTTCAATCCGTTCAGGACTCTGCATGGATCCGCATGGAACAACATTGGTCTGAAGCACCTATAAGTTTGCAGAATGCCATCGACCTAAAAGTTCGCATTGCCCCAGATAGGCATTGGACTTTAAGAACAATATCTCCGATGGATTTGAGTATTGATGGAGTATTGAGGTTTGACGGAAGATCCAATGCCCCCCTAGATGATAACTTGGCTGGTGTTCCAGAAGATAGCCTGATCTTAATGTATAGGCCCTTATATCAAGGAGAGTGGGCCGAACTAAGCAATTATAGCCTGAATACAGCTGGAAACGCCAATGATGCATTCGGGGTATTTACACTCAACGATATGCCAGATGGACATTATGCAATTGGCATAAAAGATCAATCAGTTGGGAGAGCTGAGCTTAGCAAGAATTCGGGACTATTGCTTTTCCCAAATCCTACTGATGGAATGATCTCTATAAAGGCTCTTGAGAAATACGATTCATTTCAAATTCTGAATATGGAAGGTAAATTGCTTAAGGAGTTGCTTTCACCTCAACAAGAAATGCATTTGGATCTAAGTTTGTTTAAAGCTGGCACCTATGTACTAAAGGCTCGGAAAGATGGCCGAAATGAAGAATTAAAATTTATTGTAAAGTGATGAAAAAGGGTCTTGGAGTATTTTCCATCTTGTGTTTGTTTGGTTTATCAACGATAGCTCAAATTGATTTTAAATTGTATTCCTATGCGATTGACCTGACCCAATCTCCCAAGATACAAGTGATGGCTAAAGTCGAATATGAAAAGCTATCAGATCAGAAGTTGTTATTCCTCGACTTAGTTGCCGAAAATGGAGCAACTGGAATGAAGATCAATAGGGTGTACAACGACAAGAATCAATTTCTGAACTATCAACACCACGGAGATACCTTGCAAATTTTCTTGAAGAATATTGCTCCAGGAAACGGAACAGTCTACCTCGACTATGAAGGTATCCCTGCAGATGGTTTGATTATCGGGAAGAATAAACATGGAAATCCAACAAGCTTTGGAGACAACTGGCCCAACAGAGCAAGAAATTGGCTGGCGCTTAAAGATCATCCAAGTGAAAAGGCCAAGCTCGAATTTATGGTTCGGGTAAAGAAGGGTTTTGACTGTATCGCGAATGGTGAGCTGCAGCGAGTGATGCAAATCGACGATACTTCTCAGGTTTATCATTGGAAAACGCGTTATGAGCTTCCCTCCAAGGTGATGGTCATTGGTGTCGCCGATTTCAGCATTGATACCCTAGAGGCAAAAACACCTCTACCCATTAGCTCTTGGGTTTATCCGGAAGATGAAGTCAATGGTTTTAAAGAATATGCAAAGTCAGAGGATATTCTAATCTTTTTCGAACAGCGAATTGCTCCTTATCCTTTTGAGAAATTGGCAAATGTGCAATCCACTACACGTTATGGTGGAATGGAAAATGCGAGTTGCATCTTCTATCATGAGAATTCTACCAAAGGAGATGGTAGTTGTGAAATGCTTATTGCCCACGAACTCGCTCACCAGTGGTTTGGCAACACGGTGACGGAATCCGCCTGGGCTCATCTTTGGCTGAGTGAAGGTTTTGCAACCTACTTTACTGAAGTATATCGACAAGAAACTTATGGAGACGAAGCTTACCATGAAGCGATGCTTCTGAATGCAAGAGTAAGCTTTGACTTTTATAAAAAAGACCCCAGACCGGTTGTAGATAGTCTTGAACAAGATCCAAATAAGTTGCTGAATAGAAACGTTTATCAAAAAGCGGCCTTTTTGTTACATATGATTCGCGACAGTATTGGTGATCCTGCTTTTTTCTCCGCAATTGGAAAATACTATGAAGAGAACAAATATGCCAATGCCGATTCTAGAACTATGATTCAATATTTTGAAAAAGAATCGAATCGTGACATATGGTCATGGATAGCTCCATACCTTCATGTTCCTGGACACCCGAAGCTCAAGTTAAGTTGGACTCAATCTCGTTCGAAACTTACACTAGAGTTTGAGCAAACTCAAGATTTCGACTTTGGTCCAATAAAGTTTGCCCTCAGGCTTCAAGGAGAGGAAAAGGAAAAGGAATTCGCCATAAGAATGAACACCAAAAAGACTTCTCTTAGTTTGAAAGTTCCTTTCGATGTTTCGCAAATCTCTTTTGGAAAAAGAGCTTATTCACTTGTGGAACTGGAATCAATTAAAACAATTAGCCAATAAAGCTTCTCAAAATTCATTAAATTGAGCGCTCTAATCAGAGCTAATTTAATATTCAAACTATGAAAAAACTATATCTACTTATACCGTGTGGGTTTTTTGTGCACTTAAGCGCAGGTGCTCAAACGTCCATAAACGCTACTATTAGCGTTACACAAGATCCCGTGCTGGCAGCCGATGCTGGTGCCGATCAAAATATTGTTCCTGGGACAGCCATTTCAATAGGAGCTACAGCAGCTGCCACTGGTGGAAGCGGAACCTATACCTACAATTGGTCTCCAGGTGCTGATCTTGATGATTCAACGATTGCTAACCCGAGTTATACTATGGGTTCAAGTGATATTACTTTTTCACTTGATGTAGTCGACTCTAAAAATTGCACTACTTCGGATGACGTAACTGTAACCGTTAATACAGTTTCTGTAAGTGAATTTGAGCAAGTGCGTTTCTTGATCTATCCAAATCCTGCCAACTCAGTACTTCAGATTGAAGGGATTGATGATCTAGAGGGAATGCAAGTAGAAATACTTGATATAAATGGTAAGAAAGTAAGTGCTAAACTTCTTCAAAATGGAAGTAATAAAATCGACGTGAGTGATTTAAGCACTGGAACCTACCTCTTGA
>ENA-UOXV01000269-UOXV01000269.1-marine-metagenome-genome-assembly--contig:-NODE-269-length-71411-cov-13.033130_pt1 | contig 71411 bp, 66 predicted proteins | sample MGYA00238165_ERZ766961 | MGnify/ENA primary metagenome ERZ766961 (study PRJEB28924, sample SAMN03173240) | marine metagenome | biome: Marine; feature: Water; material: Subsurface seawater | place: North...
TTCTTGGTAGTTTGCCTCAATTGATCTTGTATAAGTTGCTGTCTATATGCCATTGTTTTTAATTGTGAAGAGTTCCTAGATAGCAGAGCTGTTTCCTCTTTTATGTCTTCTTGTACTTTTGATAAGTATAAAACATCTCGCATTATTTTTGCTAATTTTGTTGCCATTTCTGAGACTGTTTCATTTTGAAATTCTTTTTGAAGCATCGAAAGCTCATTTTGAAGATTATGTAAGTTATTTAATGATTTTTGGCTAGATGATTTTGCGCTTTTATTCTTTTGCAAGTTTGAAATAGTATTTTCTATATTGGTTTTTGCATTTTTATAATTGGCGCTAGTGCTCAATTCCTGAAGCTTATCAGCTGACGTTTTACTAAATGGTTCAATAAGCTCAGATGCAGTTTTGATTTCAGCATTTAATTTCTTTAATTCATTAAGTAGCCTAGATTCTTCTTGCGCGATTCTTTGAATATTATTTTTATCTGGAAGAGATTCAGCATCTTTAATGTCTCCATCAAGTTTACTTTTTTGTTGAGTTAACTTTTCTAACCTATTTTTTAATTCATCTAATTTTTGTTCTGCTTTCAACCTCTTAAAAATATCAATATATCTATCAAGCTCAGATTCTATTTCTGCAATATTACTTGCCATTTTTTCTAAAGATTTTTGCAAATCTTCTAAGTCCATTTCTTCGAGCGAATTTTGGAGTTCATTTAGATCGCTCAGAATGTTTTCTGGAATGATTTCATTAATTAAGTTTGAAAGTTCTTTGAATTTTTCTGATAAGTCGGGAATGAGAAGGTTATGTTTCTCGCTTTCTTCCATCAAGCTTTCCATTGCGTTTGAAATGCTTTTTATTCGCTCAAGTTCATCTTTTGCTTTTGAGACCATTTCTTTAATTTTCTGTCGATCTTCCCACTCTAATTCATCTTCGGTTTTTAAAACATTCAACTCCATTTTTTCTAATTGTTCTTTTAAGTTAATTAGCTCATCTACACTATCATTGAGTTGATCTTCAATATTTTCTTCTTCACTTTCCATTTCTTTATATAAATCAGCAAGAGAAGGAACCTTAGCGATTAGTTTTTCTGATATCGTTTTTTTTGGCCCTGATATATTGTCATTATCTGTAAGTTCTAAATGGTAATGAACTTCATCGTCTGGCATAAGCATTATTTCAGATAAATCCCAAGGCGTTTTTATATTTTGGTAATTAGTGTCTTGATCAAGATCTGGGATTATGAACATTGCGATATAGGGTTCTACATTTAAATATTTTGGTCTAATAACTTCATAAGCTAATTGGAGTTTATCAAAACCAAAGTCGTCTTTTATTTCTAAATCAAATGGTATTATTTGATTATTCCCTAGTGTTATTAATCGATCGGGGTTTTTTATCTTTATGGTTGGCTTAAAGTCAGATAGAATGTTTATTTTGTATTCAATTGGGTCTCTGTTTGTAATTCCTCTAGGGTCAACTATATAAACTGAAAAGTGGCCATCACTTTTTAAATTAAATCCTCCGAGTGCAGTATTTTCAAAAGTTCTTAAATATTTTATTGAATCGTTATGTTTTATAAAACTGGATTTGAGCATTCTATTACTTAATAAGTTTATTTTCATCTCAGACCCTTTTAGAGCTTGGACTGAGGCGATGCTCCCATCAAGCGTTTCAGATGGCAGTTTTGAATAAGAGGGCGGAATTATAAGAATTTCAAATTCCTCAAATTTTGGTCTATCTGTAACAAAAATTGTATCAGGTGTTGAGGTAACAGATTTCCAAGCTTCATAAAAATATTCTGCATTTACAATTGCCTTGTATGCATAATCTTGGAACAGCTCTGGTAATTGAAATTGATAAAAACCATTTTCATCTCTTTCAGTTTTAAGCGTAATGGTAGCTGAATCGCGTTTGCTTGTAGATATTTGTGTTGGTGTTAGACTTAAAAAAATAGAATCTGGAGTTGAGCCCTCGGAAATAATTGTAACTGAGATTTTTTCACCTCCAAGAATATTTTGATTTTTAGTCAAGCTGTATAACTGGAAGGGTTTTGGAGCATAAAACTTTTCATTATAGTTTTTCCATCTGTAGAATGACTTCCCACTTTGTTTAGAAAATATGGATAAAGCCATAATAGATAAAAACATGATGACAAACGTAATCATTTTTATATTTAAAAGAGGCTTTTTATCTATGAGATTGCTTGGAATGTGATTTTGCATTTTTTTTGCAACTTCTCTAGTAAAATTATTTGCGAGCTCATTAGATTGACTTTTGTTTTTTGAAGTTTCAATTTGGAATGCATTTAAAGCAGTGTCTGCATTTTTAGGAAAAATATTTTTACCAATTATTTTTGCAAGTGTTACCGAAGTGTAGCTTTTAAAATAATTATGTTTTACTAGAAATAAAAAACCCCCAATGAAGAAAACAGTTATGGTAGACATAATAAAAATAATTCTGATAATTATTTTTTTTGTTTCAGGGGAAAAGTAAAAAACTGATTCAAGTAATATCAGACATAGCGAAGTTGAAATAATAATTATGACAAATAAAAACAGGGCACTAAACAAATCTGTTTTGAGTTTTTCTTGTTTTAACGACTTTAAATAACTCGATATTTTCATACTATTGTGTGAGCGCGAAGTATATAATATTTACTCCCATTTTCAATGACTCTTGTCTCACTTCCCAGGGGTTATTGTGAACAGACTCATCTTCCCAGCCATCTCCTAAATCTGTTTCGTAGGTGTATAGAATTATTAAGGCCTCGTCTTCAAATATACCGAATGCTTGAGGAGATTTATTGTCATGTTCATGGATTTTTGGAAGCCCATTTTTAAATGTAAAATAAGATGAAAATATTGGGTGATTATGAGGGAGTTCAACGAAATCTTTATTAGGAAAGACTCTCTTTATTTCCCTCCTAAAGGATTTATCCATGCCGTAATTATCATCAGCATGAAGGAATCCCCCGCTCGTGAGGATTGATCTTAGAGCTATTATTTCATTTTCAGAAAACTTGATATTGCCATGTCCAGTCATGTAAAGATAAGGGTAGTGTTTAGCATTATTATCTGTTAGTTTTATTTTTATTTCAGCACCTGCTTTTTTCATAGGCGTATGGGTTTTGAGATAGTCCAGTAAATTAGGCAAACTGCTTGGGTCCGAATACCAGTCCCCGCCACCGCTGTACTGAATTCTCGCAATGTTAAACTCCTGAGAATATAAAAAGCAGGTCAATATAAATGAGATTATGCAGTGTTTCATGTCAATGTATTAATGGCTAAAGTTTAAGCTTTAGAATATACTGAGTCTCTCATTGTAAAAGATATATGAATACTTAAATTGTATCAATGATAAAACAGAATATATTTAATTGTATAATATTAATTATTACTATTTCATCTTTCTTGAGTTCTCAAACTAGAACTGAGAAAGAACCAAAAAGTTATTTTTGGGGTCTGATAAATATTCCTTACGATAATAACTATGAAAAAGTTCCTATTTATGATAGACTTTTTAGAAGCAGGGAATTTGCATCCCCTATTACTTATATGCCGATTGAAATGCGTTATGGTTTAGGAGTAACAGGGAAACTAACTGGTAGTGCTGCAACGCCCTCTGCTGGAGATTTAGACAATTGGATTTGGTTTGATAAAGAAGTGACTTCTCTAGACCAAGGTATTCAAAATATAGCAGGTACTTCTTTAGATATTGACTTCGGAATGATTAATATCCCAAACTTAATTATGAAAACTAGCTGGATGAATATAGTGACTGGTTTTAATTATAGATCTAGTTCTATTTTTTCTCCAAAAAATATACCAGATGATTGGAAAGATGGTACCTCTTTAAGTGAAGAAACGATTCAGTTTAAACCTGATATCAAAGAATACCTTATTACAAACTCCATACAATGGCAGCCTTATAATTCATGGTATTTAAACTTAAGGTATGGTTACGGATTGGCTTTTTCAAATTTTTATTTTAACGAAGAACTAGAAACTATGAATGAATCCCCTGCGGGTAGTGGAACTTCAATGAATATTGGCTTTGGTTTTCGATATATAATTGATCCTGGTAAATCAAACCGTTTTTCAATTGGATTTGATTTGAGACATTCTTACACAAAAATAAATAAGATAGATGACCCCCAGGACATAACCCCTGTAAATAGATTTGACATTGCGAATTATGGACTTTATTTAACTCTATCAACTTTTTATGGAGGCAAAAAAACAACCGGAGATGAAGCAAAGAGTATTTACTATAAAAAAGATTATATAATCGCAAAAAGAAAATTTTTAGAATTTATTAACTCATATCCAAATCATTCTAACAAATATAGGGCATTAAAATTTATTGATATGTGTAATAAAAGAATACCATATCAAATTATGGAAGAAGGTCTATATTTTGATGACATCGGTGATTCTGAAAAGGCTCTTGATAAATATATTAAAGCAAGAGCAAGAGTTGTAACTAATGATAGTCTTATTGTTAGATCTTTAAATTTTCGCATAGATGAAATAGCTAGAAAATGGATGAACTCTGCAGAATTACTGCTTGATCGGGGTTTTTATAAGGATGCGCTCAATCTTGTAAAAAAGGTTTCTCAGTTTTCAGAAGTTGATCAAAAAATATTAGATAAATTCAATTCATATGTAATACTTGAGCAGGGACAAAAGCTACAATCAATATTGATATTTGGTAAGGCTATGACAAAATATTCAGAGGCGCTCAAGTTAAATAGCGAATTAGAATCAAATATTAGGGCACTGCAATATCAAGCTGGAATTCAATTAGTGGAGTTAGCAGATAAAGTAAAAGATTTTGATGAAATAGTCTTAGCAGTTCAGTCATTAGAAGAAGCTGCAAAATTGACTTCTAGTATTGGGCAAAGAAACGAACAATTGCTTAAAGATTTAAAACTTAAATTAAACAAGTATAGCGAATACAAATCAAAAATGATTATCAATCATGAGATGTCAAAAGCAAGATATGTTCAAGCGATAGCACGTGCTCCACGCTTAACAATTGGTATGACTCTCCCTTTAATTGAAGAACTCCTTGGCAAACCGCATGAGAAAGTTGTTTCTGATGATTTAAATCAAAAAGAGCAACTGTGGGTATACTTTTTAAAAGATAAAAATCTAGAACTTTCTTTTAAAGATTTTATTTTATTTAAAGTTGAAGAAAAATAGTTGCTTAAAAGAAAATAAAGTGCGTTGTAATCAGTGAATTAATCTGACTAGCTTTCATTAGATGAAAATATTAAATAAAATAATACTTCTCTGCTTTTTTATGCGTTTTCTTTATCCACAATCATCTCAAAGAGATTATAGTGAAGAACTTAGGTATCAAAATGATGCCATAAATAAAATGAAAAAAGAAATTGAAAAACTAAGCTCAAAACTTAGGAAAGCAAATATTAATGAGACTACTACTTCAAAGAGGATTACAAATCTTGATGAGGAGTTAGCACTAGTAAATAAATTAATTCAGTCATTAAAAAAAGAAGAGAATTTTAATCGCGACAAGGTAAATAATTTAAAAAGCAGAATAAAAATTAAAGAAGATGAATTAAGCTTGCTCAGATTAAGGTATGAGCAGAGAATTATTAATACATATTTGAAAGGTCGAGTTTCAGATTTAGAAAAAGTTTTGTCTTCAACTTCATGGCGGCAGGCGGTATATAGAACACAATATCTTAAAATAGTTTCTTCAATTGAGCAAAAAATGACAAAAGAGATTGAGAGCATTTTATTAGTAATAAATAAAGATAAATTAAAGCTTGAATCACTTTTAAGGCAAAGTATTGCTTTAAAAAGGGATAAGCAAAAACAAATGGCCTCACTTCGGAAAATGAGGATAAAGAGAGAAAAAGAGCTAAATAGAATCAGGCAGGACAAATCGGCATTAGCTAACTATATGCAGGAAAAATCTTCTGGCGTAAAACAACTTGAATCTATTATTAAAAAAGTATTAGAAGATAAGGCGCGGAATGAACGAGAAGCGAGGATAAGACAACAACAACAAGCGCTTAAAACTAAAGAGTTTAATTTGTTAAGAGGTCAATTGCCTTGGCCAACTGAGGGAAGAGTTATTTCAAAATTTGGTAAGCAATGGAATTCGCGATTAAAAACGACGACAGATAATCCAGGCATTGATATAAAAGGACAACCCGGGTCATCTATTCGATCTACAATGAGTGGAGTGGTTACTACAATTACCTATATAAGAGGATATGGAACGACAATAATTATAGATCACGGTGGCGGATTTTATACTGTATATAGCCATGTAACGAATATCCAAACGCAAGTAGATAGTGAAGTTAGGTCAGGCGATGTAATTGCATATATGGGAGATTCTGGATCAGTAAATGGGGCCAAATTACATTTTGAAGTCTGGGGAAAGGGACAAAAGCTCAACCCAGAGGAATGGCTAACAAAAAAATAAAATGATGACAAACGATGTTTTAAGAGCTCAGTCAGCAATTTGGAATAAATTATTAAATATATCAGTTTCAAATAAAGTTGGGAGTGCATATTTATTCACTGGGCCAATTGGCTCAGGAAAAGAGAATCTCGCTCTAAAGTTTTCACAATTAATCAATTGTGAAAATTCTATAAAAGAAATATGTAATAAATGTAGCTCTTGTATAAAATTTAGAACATTACAGCATGAACGATTAAATATTATTGTTCCATTGCCAACTCCGAAAAGTGTCAGTAGTGAAGGAATACTTCCAAAAGAGTATTTTGAATCTATAATCGTAAAATCGGAGGACCCCTTTTATAAGATAGCAATTCCTAAGGCGAATAGAATTTTGATTCAATCAATTAGAGATTTGAAGAAAAAACTTTATTTTAAATATGAAAAAGATAGTGGCAGAAATGTTGTAGTTATTTTTGATTGTGAATTATTATGCTCTGGACAAGGTGAATCAGGGAATGCTTTATTAAAGTTATTAGAAGAACCTCCAGATAGTACTACAATTATTTTAGTGACTGATCATAAAAAAATGCTATTTGAGACAATTATTTCAAGATGCCAAACTATCGATATCCCTACCTTATCAGATAAATATATTTATGACTGGCTAATTGCAAATGATAAAAGTAAGCCAGACGCTGAGTTTTTCGTGACAATTTGCCGCGGTAATATTCATCGTGCGCGCACACTTTCCAAACAGCCAGTAGACAAATTAATTAATCAAATTGAAAAATTAACAACAACCGTAGTTAGTAAAGACTCTGAAAAATGGCGAAACTTTACATCTCATTATTCTCGTCTTTTTGTCACAAATCCTCTAGATTTTAATCATCATTTAAACCTCATTATAATATGGATGCGTGGAGCGAATAAATTAAAACAAGGATTAAGCAGTGGTTTTGAAAATACCGGTCTGCACTCAAGAATGATTTCATTTAATAAAAAATTTCCTAAAGCAAATATTTTCGAGGTTATTTTATGTATCGAAGATGTAAAAAAACATGCACGTCAAAATTTATATATGCCACTAATTTTATTAAACATGATGTTGGATATTCAAAAATTTGTCTATGAATGAACAATTTTATATAACAACTCCAATATACTATGTAAATGATATTCCGCATATTGGTCACGCTTATACAACCATCCTTGCTGATGTTTTAAACAGATATCAAAAACAAGTTGGGAATGATTCTTTTTTTCTAACTGGCTTAGATGAGCATGGCCAAAAAGTTCAGGATGCTGCCAAGCTAAGAGGTATCGACCCTATTGATCATTGTAATGAAATGACAAAAAGATTTACCTCGCTTTGGGATAAGCTGCATATATCCAATAATGATTTTATCAGAACGACTGAAAAAAGGCATAAGAAAGTAGTAGGGGAAATATTAAACATAGTAAATGATGCAGGTGATATTTATGTAGATGAATATGAAGGTCTCTATTCTATATCTGAGGAGAGGTTCATTACTGAAAAAGAAGCAGAGAGCGGACAATTTCGTGATATTAAAAAATTAAAAGAAAAAAATTACTTTTTTAAAATGAGTAAATATCAGAATGCACTTATCAACCATATAAACACTAATCCCGAATTTATAAAACCTGAACATAGAAAAAACGAAATACTGGGCTTCCTTCAACAGCCTCTCAATGACCTCTGTATATCAAGACCTAAGTCAAGGCTTAATTGGGGGATCGATTTACCTTTTGATAAAGACTACGTCACCTATGTTTGGTTTGATGCCTTAATAAATTATATTACGGCAGCTGGATATAATCAAAATGATGAAATTTTTGAAAAACGCTGGCCCGCTGACATGCATTTGATAGGAAAAGACATATTAACTACTCATGCAGTGTATTGGCCAACAATTTTAATGTCAGCTGGTATTGAGCTTCCAAAAACCATTTTTGCGCATGGTTGGTGGTTAATGAGAGATGAAAAAATGAGTAAGTCGACAGGAAATGTTGTAGACCCAATGGATTTAATTAAAGGTTATGGGGTTGATCCTGTTCGGTACTATTTGATGAGAGAAATGGTTTTAGGCCAGGATGCAAGTTTTACCTCAGAATCATTTATAAATAGGTATAACAGTGACTTAGCAAATGACTTTGGGAATTTGTTAAGTCGTATATCAACGTTGATAAATAAAAACTATGAAGGTGTCATGCCAGGAGCAGCAGAGTTGTCATCAGAAGAATTAAAAATCATTAAGTTTTCATCTAGTGTTGTAAAAAACTTTGATAGTTTGATGGCGAAAATGGCAATTAATGATGCGATAGAAGAGGCTCTTCAATTTGTTCGTAAAATAAATAAATACTTTGAGCATAGTACTCCTTGGAAAGCAGTTAAGGAAGACAAAATCCTAGCAGGAACAATCCTTTATACTGGAGCGGAATCTCTAAGAATTGTATCTGTTTTATTATCTCCGATAATGCCTGAGAGGACAAAAGAGTTACTTGCTGTTTTAAATACTGATAACTCTGATAGGTCCTGGGGTGGGCTAAAATCTGGGAAAAAACTAGGAAAACTAAGACCGTTATTTCCAAGAATAGTGGCAGACACAAACAATGTTAATTGATACACATTGTCACCTTTTTTTTGACGAACTAAAAGAAGATTTAAGCAGTGTATTAAAAAGAGCGGCTGATTTAGGGGTAACAAAATTTATATGTGTTGGAACCAATATTGAAGATTCTAAAGAAAGTTATAATTTAGCTCTTAATTATGAAAACATCTTTTCAACTGCTGGTGTGCATCCACATGATACTGAGGAAGTGGCAGAAAATTATATCGATGAGCTTTATAAGCTATTAAAGAATGAGAAAGTATTAGCCGTCGGTGAGATAGGTTTAGATTATTTCAAAAAGCTATCGGATATCAGCATTCAAAAAAAAATATTTGCTGAACAGTTGGAGCTCGCTCAAAAAATTAATAAACCAATTGTTTTTCATAATCGAGACTCAGATGATGACATTATTAACATATTGTCAGATTTTCCAAATGTTTATGGTGTCGCACATTGTTTTTCCAGCACATATGATGTAGCAAAAAAATTAATAGACATGGGGTTTTACATTTCATTCTCTGGTAATTTGACATTTAAAAACAGCCATCTCCCTGATGTTGCAAAACGACTTCCAATTGAGCGTCTTCTAGTTGAAACAGATTCGCCTTTTCTCAGCCCCGTCCCTTATAGAGGAAAGACTAATGAACCTGGGAGAACTCGATTTGTTGCCGATTTATTAGCAAGGTTACATAATTTGAGTATAAATGAGGTTGCACAGATAACAACGACGAATGCAAAAGCTGTTTTTAATTTTTCCTAACTTTTTTTTATTTTGATGGAAAAATCAAAACACTCATTTAGAAAGAAGTGGGGCCAAAACTTTCTAGTTGATCCAAATATTATAAAAAAAATACATCGAACAATAAGACCAGCTAAAATTGATAATATTATTGAAATTGGCCCAGGAGATGGCGCATTAACCCAAGTCCTTCTCCCAGATGTAAAAGATATGATATCAGTGGAAGTAGATCCATTGCTTATCGATAAATTGTATGATAATAAAAACTTAAGTTCATTAAAAATTATTCATGATGATATCTTGAAAACTAATATTAATGATTTAGATATTATTAATCCTGTGCGAGTTGTTGGCAATATTCCTTATAATATTACTTCACAAATTATTTTTTGGTTAATTGAACAATTAGATTTTTGGGAAGATGCCTTTATTATGGTTCAAAAAGAAGTAGCTCAAAGGCTGGTAGCAAAAGCATCTTCAAAAGAGTACGGTAGATTAACAGTAGTCGTTGGCGCTTATCTAGATGTTGAATATTGCTTCTCTATTCCACCAACAGTTTTTATACCTAGGCCAAAAGTAAATTCAGCATTTATTAGGTTCACAAAGAAAAAAACTGCATTAGTAGAAGATGAAAAATATGTAAAATTTAATAATGTTGTTAGAATGGCTTTTAACCAAAGAAGAAAAATGTTGAAAAATTCGCTTAAGGGCTGGGATGTCTCAGAGGTTGTAAAAGAGAAAATTAATTTTTCTAGGAGGCCCGAGACTTTATCTATAGAAGAATTTGCAATGTTAGTTTAATGCTTGATTATATGATTATACACAATTAAGCTTGCCAGCAAATTTAATATGCCACACTTACACTTTAGGAGGTGAATAAAGTGGTAGAAATACAAGTTAGAGATAAAGAATCTCTTGAAAGAGCCTTAAGGCGTTTTAAAAAGAAATGGGAAAGAGCGGGAATCCTAAGGGAGCTTCGTGGAAGAGCATTTTATATAAAACCTAGTGATGAAAAAAGAGAAGCTAGAAAAAAAGCTACTCGCAGAATGGCTAGAAATGCTAGAATTGATGCATTGAGGAATAATCCAAGAGGTGCTAGACGTAGAAAAAAGCGCACAACGGATACACGTCGCAGTCGCTAAATATAATAACTCATATTAGTTATTAGATTATTAAGGGCTCGTTTTTTTGGGCCCTTTTTTTATGGAAATAGTTAATATTAATTTTCTATCTTTTAAAAATTATAATTTTATTTATAGGAATCAACTATGTTAATTCGAAGTATATCTGGAATAAGAGGTCTAGTAGACGAAGACCTAAAGAAAGAAGCAATCACTAAATATGCAAACGCTCTTCACGATTTTATTGACCCGGGTGTTATTTATGCAGGTAGAGATAGTCGTCCCTCTGGTGAAGAGATTACTGAAATTATGGTTGGTGAATTAATTAAGCTCGGACGGACAGTTATTTATTGTGGCATTGTCCCTACTCCTACGGTTCAATTTATGGTTCATACCAGCGAGGCAGTAGGTGGGTTTATTATTACTGCTAGCCATAACCCTATTGAGTGGAATGGGATAAAGTTTTTAAGAAGTGATAGTACCTTTTTTCATCAAAAAGATTGTGAAGAATTATTTCGTTTAGCTGATAGAGTTTCTTTTTCCAGAAAATATCCAGAGGAAAAAGGGATGCTATGGGAAGAAAAGAACGCAATTTATAAGCATACTATTAAATGTTCTGAATTAGATTGTATTAATCTAGATGAAATCAGAGACAGAAAATTCAAAGTTGTAATTGATGCTGTCAATGGTGCCGGGGCTAATGCGCTTCCTGAAATGTTAAACTTATTAGGTTGTGAAGTAGTGAAGCTGGATTGCGAACCGAGTGGTATTTTTAGAAGAGGAACGGAGCCTCTGCCAGATAATTTAGGTGAACTTTCAAAACAAGTATTAGAGAATAACGCTGACATTGGTTTTGCTGTTGATCCAGATGCAGATAGGTTAGCTGTCGTAGATGAAAAAGGTCGCCCATTAGGAGAAGAGTATACTTTGGTCCTTTCTGTAGATGGCTACATTAATACCCTCGGAGTTGAAAGTGACATTTTTGTATCAAATCTTTCTACTTCAATAGCATTAGATAAGCTTGCTTTAAATAATAATTGTAAAGTTGAAAGATCTGCAGTTGGTGAGATTAATGTTGTTAATAAAATGAATGAATTAGATTCAAACTTAGGTGGCGAAGGTAATGGTGGTGTCATCTTAAGGGAATGCCATTTAGGTAGAGATTCGTTAGTAGCAGTGACAATGGTTTTGAACCGAGCGGCTCAGTCTACCTATCCGCTTAGTAAAATATATAATTCACTCCCCCAATTCGAAATAGTGAAAGATAAAGTAAGTGTCGACGGTATTAAAAGTGGTGACTTTCTATCAAAGGTAAATAATTATTTTAAAGAGGGTAAAAAAAATACAATTGATGGATTAAAAATTACTTGGGACGAAAAGTGGGTTCACTTGAGGGCTTCAAATACCGAGCCTATTATAAGGATATATGCTGAAGCGCCAATAAAAAAAGAAGCTGAAGAACTTGTCTTGCAAATTAAGAGTTTGATTTAGAGTCAAATTTTAGTATTAATTGTATATAGCAAATAAATTAAAGGTTAAAAAATGAATGATTCAGTATTAATTAAAAAAGGATCAGAGATAGAGCTGAAAGTTGAATCTCTAGCATTTGGTGGTATGGGATTAGCTAAAATAGATGATTTTGTTGTCTTTGTTAAAAATGGAATTCCAGGTCAACGCGTTAATGCCTTTATTTATAAAAAGAAAAAGGGTTTTGCTGAGGCAAGAGTTACAAAAATCATTGACGAATCTCCATATGTAGCTGAATCAAAGTGTGGCCACTATTGGATTTGTAGCAAGCTTCAGAGCCTTTCTTATGATCAACAGTTGAAAGAGAAAGAGAAACAAGTTGAGGATGCCTTTCAGCGTTTGGGTGGGTTTTCAGATTTTAAATTAGATAATATCAGGGGGGCTAAGCAAATCTATAATTACCGGAATAAAATGGAATTTACGTTTTCTCCTCATCGATGGATTCTTGAATCTGAGCCTGAAGGTGTAGATAGTTCATTTGCTTTAGGTCTGCACATACCGGGTAGGTATGATAAAATTTTAGATGTTGATGAATGTCATATTCAGCCAGAAATAGGTAATAAAATACTTTCTATTGCTAAAGACGTATGCCTTAACAATCGAGAATTAAAACCATATGACCCAAAAACAAATGTGGGTTTTCTTAGGTATTTAATGTTGAGGTTTGGAGTCAAAACCGATCAGTTAATGGTTAATATAGTTACTGCATATGATGATATAAATAAATTATCCCCATTGATTGATACATTGCTGAAAGATGTCCCAGAAATAACGTCCATGGTTAATAATGTTAATACTCGCAAAGCAGATGTAGCATACGGTGAATTCGAAAATTTAATTTATGGTAATCAATATATTGAAGAAAAAATTGGAGAATTAAAATTTGAAATATCTGCCAATTCATTTTTCCAGACTAATTCGTATCAAGGTGAAGTTCTTTATGAGGAAATTAAAAAAGCAGCCAATCTTAAAGGGGATGAGATTGTTTATGATCTTTATTGTGGAACTGGCAGCATTGCATTATATCTAGCACGCCATGTGAAAGAAGTTTATGGATTTGAAGTAATTAGATCTTCTCTTGAGAATGCAGAAAAAAATTCTGTTATCAATAAAATTGATAACGCTCACTTTTTAAAGGCGAATCTAGATACTTTTTTTAAGTCTAGGCAGCTACCAAGGAAGGTTCCTAAGCCAGATATTGTTATCGTTGACCCGCCGCGCGCAGGGATGCATCCAGATATGTCTGGTTATTTACATAAATTAAAAGCTGATAAAATCATTTATGTTTCTTGCAACCCAACAACTCAAGCTAGAGATGTCCAAATACTTTCCGATAACGGATATAACATTAAAAACGCAGTCATGGTAGATATGTTCCCACATACCCCACATATTGAGATGGTTATGTTACTTTCGAAGTAAGGCTTTTGAAAATCTAGAATCAGGAATTTTTTTATTAAATTGGATATTATCTATTATCCATTCTGTCCCTTTACTATTTCTTTTTAACTCATCTTTATATACAAATTTTGAAGGGAACCATCGCCCTTCTATTTTTTTAATGCCCTCTAATGATGCAGTTTTAAGAAGTTTACCACTCTTTGCATATAGTTCTTCTTTTTTGGGTAGTAGATATTCTTTATCAACCCAAGACCTTCTTTTTGGATAAGAGAGTCCTTTTACTTTTGCATCTAATATCATAATCCAGTGATCTCTACCATCTAACATAATTGATCCTTCTATAGTTGCGCTATAAAGTTCATCTATTGGGCGGTCTTCCATCATATCATTATATGACATATCAGATCCCATTACTGATTGTCTGAGCATATGACCAGAAATCTGGATAACTCGGTCAGTTTGAGGAGAATAAGTATACAACTTTTCTCCTATTTTCAACATTTTTGTTCCGGCTTCTCTTGGAGGGGATAGATATTCCGTGAATGCGAGTTCAGTGCCAACTACCCAATTTTTTGATTCAATTGTTCTATTACTTCGCCTGCCTTTAACAACCATTTTACTGGTTATTATCCTAGACTCTGCATTGAGGTTTTGATCCATTGCTTTCATTATATCATCTGCACTCATTTGATCAGATTGAGTGAATAAAAAAGAATAGGAAAGAAAAAATAAAATCAAACCATTTTTCATGCTTCAAGCTCCTTAAATAATTGTGACATTTCACGCTTATAAATAGCAAGACCAGCAAGCATTGTTCCTAGTACTGTTGCTAAAACGCCAGGGATAAACCCTATATAATACAATTCTGATGTTACTTTAGCATAGAAAACATTAGGTAATACCATTTCACTTGACATTTGATTTATAGCCTCTGAATAATCTATGCCAAACTCTTGTACGTAATAAGTAAGAGATACTCCTAAAAGTGTTCCTAATAATGTTCCTACAAATCCAATAAGTACTGCTTCAATTATCATTGATCGGTATACTTGCCCCTTAGACTCTCCTATTGCAAGGCGAAGCCCAAATTCACCGTAGCGTCGTAAACCATTCATCAATCCCATATTCCATAAAACAACCATAACAATAACCAAAAATATTGCTGCCATGACGCTCATCGCTACATTACTAAAATCAACCATACTTGCTAGTTGGCTACTATCTCTTAGAGCAATCATTTTGGGGGTAAAGATGGCTGGGTCTTCTACAGATAAATCCTCCCACTCATCAATATTGTCATACATCTGATTGTCAGATAATGCATCCGTTCTTTGTTTTGGTAGCTTTCTTTTTTCAGCGTTACTGATTTTATTCCACCCTGCCATATAAGATAGAGCATTATATGATTCTTCATTGCGAAGCATCTGTGCGATACTATCGCTATATGTTAAATTAAAATCACTTCGAATTCTTACTGCGTCTTCGTCATCATAATAAAGAGAATTATGGTAGCCAAATATTTCTGAAGCGGCATCTTCCATATCAAGAGCTTGTCTTGCGCCAGAAATATCAACCAGTATCATTTGCCTATCTGCTTGACCTTTATTCAAATTAAATATTCCTACTACATTAAAATTATATGTAGTAAAAGCATTGTCCATCGTAGAACTAATTAGTGTTATTGCACTCCCAATATTGACATTTAGTTGCTCAGCTAATTTTGAGCTTATTAATGCATCATCTCTACTTTTTAGAAGATGTCCACTTATCAGATATTTTTCAAGTTCCCATATCTCTACTTGGCGAGATTTTTCTGAAAAAAAATCAATTCCGATTCCAAAAACTGGTGCTTGTTCTTTCGTTTCGCCATTTTTATTAGGGACATCTAGTAATCCGCCAAATGTGATTCGAGGACTCCAAAAATAATTTGGGTACATATTATAAAGAGTTCGAATTATTTTATCAGTTTCAAATAGTGCAAGATCATTAGGTAGCTGGTTGCTTTCCTTTTCATATGCTTTTGTAACCACCTTTACATGACCACTTGAAATAACAGCAGTACTTTGTAGAAAATTATTCATCGCTCCTTCCATAAACCCTATTCCAAATATGACAAGTGTAACAGTAATAATAATTGCTAATAATGGGAAAAGACTACGAGAACGATCTCTGATTAATCCCTTTGCTAAAAATTTTATCATACAGCGGCTCTCCCTCTTAGAGCATCTGTTGGTTTCATTTTTGTAATTTTCCTGGATGGTATATAGCTAACTACGAGTACGATAATTGATATTAAAATTGTTGTTGAAATGATTAAGCTAAATGAATAAATAGGAATCAATCTTTTTGCAACTAGCATACCCATTTCTGAGTAATCCATAGGCAAAGGGATACCATTTTCCCCAAAGTAAAATAAAACTGGGCCAAACAAAATTAGAGTAATTATTCCTGCTAATAATGCATTTAACCCTCCTTCAAAGGTAAAAAGCCAAACCACCCTAGATCGAGTCATTCCTAGGGCCATGAGTGTTCCTATCTCTTTCCCTCTCCGAAATATTGATAATACCTGGGCATTAAAAATCCCCATGGCAGCTAGTGCTATTAGTATTGAATACATAACCTGAGCGCCAGGCTCATCTGCTTTGATAATTGCCTCCATGTCTCTTATCATGTAGTCTACATCATGGTGAATCCAATCCTCAATATCTTTTATCGTTTCAAGATCTTTAGCGTATGTAACGTAGGTTGCCTGATTTTTCATAGCTAGCATTGACTGTGCTTTTGAAAGAGGTATCCATATGTGTCCAAGATCAAGTTTAAAATTTTCTGTTTCCATAATATGAACAATGGTTCCCTCATCCGCATCGTATGTCCGATCTGCATCTAACCAGCGTATTGTAAATGAATCTCCAACTTTAAGGTTTGCATTTTTTGCCATTCCGCTCCCTATAAGAACAGGAATAGTAATATCATTATGTTGATCAAGTACATTAGTAGGCATATTAACTATAGTTTGATCAGGGGTAATGCCTTTCATGACCACAGGCATTATACGGCCATTTGGATAGATAGATGCCTGACTAATAAGTACCCCGAAAGCATACTTTTGGTCTATTAATTTTTTGATTTGATTAGGGATAATTGAATGAGAATTTTCAAACGTTCGAGGATCCATTGGATCATATTCTGGGTGCCAGTATGTCCCGCCGGCAACTTCGGTTTCTATTGTTATGTTTTTTGCATATTCTCTCATGCCATCATACATGCCAGATACAAAGATAACCAAGAAAAAAGAAATTGATGTGACAAATACGTTTAAGCTAGTCCTAAGTTTTGCTCCGAAAAGATTTTTTATTGCAATATTAAAAAGCATTATTTATGCAGATTTTGGGTTAGATGTTTTTTCATCATTAATAATTTTTCCATCTTCTAAATGGACAATCCTTCTAAGGTAGCCCATAATTTTTTCATCGTGTGTTGCAAACACAAAAGAGGTTGATATTTCTGAATTAAGTTTTGATAATATTTTCATAATATTGTGTGAGTTTTTGGCATCTAGATTCGCTGTTGGTTCATCTGCAAGCAATAATGCTGGTTCATGAACAATGGCTCTTGCTATCGCTGTACGTTGGCACTCTCCGCCACTCATATCAGCTGGCTTTGAGTTTATTTTATCTTTAAGTCCTACCCATTCAACTGCTTGGGTTACTTTTTTTTCTCTTTCAGTTGATTTCATATTATTTAAAATTAAAGGGAGTTCTACATTTTCATATACTGTGTATACTGGGAGCAGGTTATAGCTTTGAAAAATAAATCCCATGTGTTTTCGTCTAATTATAGCTCTTTCATTGTGAGATGTATTATCCATTGAATTTCCAAGAACGATTACGCTACCTTCTGTCGCTGAATCTAAACCGCCAATAATATTCAAAAGAGTTGTTTTTCCTGACCCCGATGGGCCAACCAAGCCAATAAATTCGCCTTCAGAAAGTTTTAAATCTATGTTTTGCAGTGCTGTGAAATAATTTCCTCCAACCGGAAATTGTTTAACTAAATTTTTTATGTTAATTACGTTTTTGTTTTCCATTAAAACTCCTTAGTGATTATAGATAAACATAAATTGTATTCCTGTACCAAAATTAGATAGAGATTTAGGCAGCGATTCTGAGGGGATATCATATTGCTTTCGTTTCGGATTAATAGAAATAATAATATTTAAGCTATAAGCATCATATGTGCTACTCCAACGTAGGTATTGATATGTTTTATCTTTTTCCCAATCTATTTGAGAAATATGCATTATTTGGTGAATCATACCAATCGGTAAGCTTGCCATGAAAGCTGAAAAAGTTTGATTCGATTTTAAATTTTTTATTTTGCTTTGGATATACATTGATTCTGTCATAATTAAAATTCCATTAAAAAATGGCAGGGTATAGTCCGCGCCAATAGAAATCAGATTAATATTTGATGTATTAGATTTAATTATTGCACTTTCATTCCAAAATCCAATGAAGCCGTCAAACCTATAATCGAACGCTATTCTTTGATGAGAATTTATAATGGGGCTACCTATCTGCCCAATTAGTTGTCTTGATTTTGAAGGGTCTTTATGATATGTAAATCCAAAATCGCCAAGCGAAGTAGTAAATTCACCTCTTCCTCCAAATGTAAGTGTATCCATCTTATTATTTATTATCCATGAAGATAATCCAATGTTATTAGATGGAAACCAGCGAAGCCTAAGTGCCTCAACGCCGTTAGTTTGTCCAGTAGGGTCTTTCAAGTCAAACGTGTCAAACCATGATAGAGATCGGAGGATTTGTGTAGGACCAAAAACAATTTTTTGAAGTCCAAAGCGTGCTTCTATTTTATCATATGAGTATCTAATCCATAAACGATGGTTATTTTCATTATTATTATAAAGTGAATCACCAACATAGTACCTTTTTAGATTGTAAGCCCATTCGAAATCAAAAAGCTTATTTGTTGAGGTTTCTTTTTTTAAAGATAGCGTAGGCAAATAACCCAATATAGATTCATGAGTATGCCAATTATTTGGGACATCATTACTTGTGAAAAAAATTGTATTGAATTGCCCTTTAAAATTTATATTTTGTGATGGTAAAAATGAATTGAGTAATAATAAAATTTTGAAGCAAAAAATTATTTTAAACATACATATTTATAAACGAAACTATAGCCATCAAAATCATAATTCCATTTTCAATCAGGGTTGCAATTGTCATAGGAAGTTTGATAGCTGTCCCTAAACAAGCGCATTGAATTTCTTTCTTGTTTCTTAGAGTTTTTATTACCCCATACGTAGTTATGCATAGTAAAAATATTGTTATAACAATAGCGTTAAATAACTGAAATCGAAAAAGAAACATTAATCCTAAAATTGTTTCAATAAATGGATATAGCCAGCCATAAAATGGAATCACTTTTGCTAGTGGATCGTACATAGCGAAAGAAATTGGAAAACTCTTATAATCGAGAAACTTAAAAAAACTAAAAACAATGAAAAATAAACCCATAAAATCTAGCATAAAGTTTTCAAAAGAAGATTCAAGATTTAATAAGGTAGAAGTAATGCTGATGTAAAATAAAATAAGACCTAATGGGTAGAGTTTTTTAAGATAAGATTCTTCAGACTTAATACGGTATGCTTCATGAACTTCATAATCATGAGCGGTGAATTTATTGGGTAATACGTTTTGAATATCTTCAATAGAAATATTTTTTTTTGCTTGGATATCTGCGGTATTGCTTTTGAATGAAACATTGACTTCGATTATATCTGCTAAACTTCGAATCGATTTAGAAACAGTTTCTTCGCAGCTGGAACAAGTCATGCCAGAAATTTTAATTTTATAATTTTTCATTGTTTATTTTTTTATTATAATAAAGAACTGATTAAGTATGAGCAGAATAATTTAAATAAAGTTAATTTTATTACCTATTTAGCAATTAAAAATGTCTGATACATCATTGAATAACAAATATAATTCTTCATCTGTTGAAGATAAGTGGTACAAGCATTGGCTTGAAAAAAAATATTTCCACGCGGACTCAAGTTCAGACAAAGAGCCATACACAATAGTTATCCCTCCACCAAACGTGACTGGAATACTTACGGTTGGACATGTTTTGAATAATACTATTCAAGATGTTCTCATAAGAAAAGCTAGAATGCAAGGCAAGGAAGCGTGTTGGATTCCTGGTACAGATCATGCATCTATAGCAACAGAGACAAAAGTCATAAATATGCTTGAAGAGCAAGGAATTAGCAAAAAAGATCTTTCGAGAGAAGAATTTTTGAAGCACGCTTGGAAATGGAAAGAAAAATATGGTGGAATAATTATTGATCAGCTTAAAAAATTAGGCTGTTCTTGTGATTGGGAGAGAGAGAGATTTACGATGGATGAAGGATATTCCAATGCTGTTTTGGAAGCCTTTGTAAAACTCTATGAAAAAGATTTTATTTATAAAGGTCATAGGCTAGTCAACTGGTGCCCAGTATCAAAGTCTGCAATTAGTGATGAGGAAGTAATTCATAAGGAAGTTGATGGCCACCTTTGGTATTTTAAATATCCAATTAAAGATGAAGATAGTTACTTAATTGTGGCAACGACTAGGCCTGAAACTATGCTTGGTGATTCTGCTGTTGCTATTAACCCAAATGATGGTAGGTATAAAGCTTTTATAGGTAAGAAAATTTTATTACCGCTAGTTGGAAGAGAAATCCCAATTATTGCTGATGATTATGTGGATCCTGAATTTGGAACTGGATGTGTGAAAATAACACCTGCTCATGATCCAAATGATTTTTTGATCGGTGAAAAACATGATTTAAAATTCATAAATATAATGAATGATGATGCTTCAATAAATGAAAATGCGCCTCAAAAATATATAGATAAAGACAGGTTTGAAGCTCGCAAACAAATTGTAGCGGATTTAGATGAGCTAGGTCTTTTACATAAGACAGAAAATTATAAGAATAAAATTGGTTTTTCCGAGAGAGGCAATGTGCCAATTGAATTTTATATGTCTGAGCAGTGGTTCATGAGGATGACAGAACTAGCAAAGCCAGCTATTGATGCTGTGGATGCCGGCGAAATACAATTTCATCCCGCACATTGGGTTAAAACTTATAATCACTGGATGAAAAACATCAAAGATTGGTGTATAAGTCGCCAGTTGGTTTGGGGTCATCAAATTCCCGTATGGTATCACAAAAATGACAAATCAAAAATACATGTTTCTGTAAAAGGACCTGATGACGTTGAAAATTGGGAGCAAGAAGAAGATGTATTAGATACCTGGGCAAGCTCGTGGTTATGGCCTCTAGGAGTTCATGATTGGCCAAATAATAACAAAGAATTAGATAAGTTTTTTCCAACAAATACACTTGTAACAGGTCCTGACATTATCTTTTTTTGGGTGGCTAGAATGATTATTACTGGATATGAGTTTTTAGGTGACAAACCATTTTCAGACGTGTACTTTACATCTATTTTGAGAGATGAGTCCGGAAAGAAGTTGAGCAAGTCTCTCGGGAATTCTCCTGATCCTTTTGATTTATTTGAAGAGTATGGTACTGATGCTGTAAGGTTTGGGGTTATGCTTATGGCGCCTCAGGGTCTTGACGTACTTTTTTCAAAAGATAGGCTTGAGATTGGTAGAAATTTTATGAACAAGTTATGGAATGCTTGCCGTTTTGTAGATATGAACAAACCCAGCGGTTGGAATGATAAAGAGCTGATAGCTTCTCAAAGGTTAGAACTAGCAGATAAATGGATTCTTAACCGATTAGAAAGGGCTATAAAAAATTATAATAATCAAATTGAGCGATTTCACTTTAATGAATCTGCAAAAGTACTTTATGATTTCATTTGGAATGACTTTTGTGATTGGTATATCGAAATAGCAAAAACTAGGTTTTACTCTGAATATAGTGACAGTAAGGTTTCTACTTATAATACTTGCGTAAAGTGCATAAGAATAATTTTGCCTCTTTTACATCCTTATACTCCGTTTATTACTGAAGAGCTTTGGTCGTACTTTAAAGATAAAGACCAACCTGATTTAATAATCTCATCTTGGCCAGAACAAAAATCTGAATTTGACCTTGAAATTGATAATGAAATGGAAATACTTCAAGGTATAATATCATCAGTTAGAGCAATCCGAAGTCGCATGAATATTCCGCCTTCAAAAAAAATTGATTTGAAAGTTAAGTGCAGTGATAGTCAGAGCGATTTTATTGCGAATAATAGCCAATTTATAATAACACTAGCTAAGCTTGAATCTTATGAATCTAGCGAATCTATGCAAAAGCCATCGCAATCAGCAGCTAGTGTCATTCATGGGATGGAGATTTATGTCCCCTTAGAGGGTCTAGTGGACTTAGATAAAGAAAGATCCTTACTTTTAAAGAGAAAAACAAAAATTAAAGAATTACTAATTGTCATTGAAAAAAAATTATTGAACGATAAATTTATAGATAATGCTCCTTTAAAAGTTGTTGAAGGAGAAAAAGAAAAAGAAATTACTTTGAAAGATGAACTAGAAAAAATTAACTCTAACTTAGGCATGCTATCATGAAGCTATTTATTCTTATAATTATTACCAATTTTATCTGGGCGCAATCATCAAAAGAATCAACTATTACAGTATACAAAGACGGTACTGCTTTAGTTAAGCAAGAAATAATTTGGGATGCCGTTTCAAAAGGGAAGACTAATTTGAGATATGGAGATATCCCAAAGAGTATCCACAAAGACACACCATTCATTAGCATCAAGAACGCTCAAGTTTTAAGTCAAAAACTTGTTGAAAAAACTTTTTCTTCCGATGAATATTTCTCGTCAAAAAAAGGTGATATAATAACGATTAAATTAAAAAATGAAAAAGCGGTTAGTGGAATTCTTCTCGAGCTAACAAACAAAATTTTGACTATTCAGATTAAAAACAGTTTGAGGCGCTTTAACAGGAATAATATTGAATACATTGAAACCGGAGATATTGTGTCTAATCCAAATTTCTCTCCATATTTAGATTGGGAAGTAAAGAATAATAAGGCTGGAAACTTAAAAGCAAACTTAGTTTACAAGTTGAGTAATATATCTTGGAATGCGATTTATCGACTAACTACAAATGGTCAGACAAAAGGAGAATTAGTAGTTGAAGGTGTGATATCAAACAATTCGAGCAAAAACTACATAAATACAAATGTAAACTTAGTAGAGGGGAAAATAAATAAAGTTAAGTCCATAAATAATAATAATTATGGCAAAATGGAAATGTCTCGAAGCTTACCAAATAAAAACACTCCTGATGCCCTTGGAGATTATCATATTTATTCCGCGGGAAAAATTAAAAATTTTACAGCAAAAGAGAATTTAACCGTGGGTATATATGGACCTTTGAATGTTAATTATGAAAAAAACTACGTATTTGAGAATTTTGAGAGGCAGCAAAAAGAAGAGCCGTTAAAAGTTGAGTATACTCTCTCAAATACAGAAAAAGATGGCTTGGGCATTGTTTTGCCTGCTGGTAAAGTTGACATTTACACAAGCTCTAGTAAGGGAGGATTTGAATATATTGGTTCTGACCGCCTTGGGCAAGTGCCAAAAGGGGAGTCTTCTACAATTCAGGCCGGATATGCGTTTGATATTACGGGCAAGAGGAGGGTGCTAAATTATGATAGGCAAAGAAAAAGTGAAGAAGCTGTTATTGAAGTGTCTATAAATAATACATGGTCAGAAACTGCATCTGTAAAGATAATAGAGCATGTAAACGGAGATTGGGTTATAAAAGATCAATCACATGATTACATCAAGAAAGACGCTTCAACAATATATTTTTTAATAGATGTAAAGCCTGGTAAAAAAGAATTCATAACATACACTTATAGAAAAGAATGGAAATAGAACAGCTTTGCATAAAAGTTGTCACCTTCAATTAGGGTTATGAAAAGCTTTGATATTGAAGATACAATAACAAAGTTAAATCAAATTAGCACCAAGCGTGCTGAAGTTTTACTTGACCATCAAGTTAAATCTATAAAAAATCTTTTATATTATTTCCCGAGAAAACATTTAGATCGAACTAATATAACAAAAATAAAAGATATTGCTCCCGCTAATAAGTATAATATTGTGGGGACTGTTGAAACTCTTGGTGAAAAGCGAACAAGGTTTAAAAAAATTTATCAGGTTTTGATTTCTGATGGTACTGGTGTTATGACCTTAACTTGGTTTAATTCTTCAAAATACATAAAGAACTTAGTAAAAAAAGGAGACCTCATTGCTGTTCACGGTAAGGTAGATTGGTATAATGGGTTCTCAATTAGTCATCCTGAATTTGATATCCTCGATCAAAAAACAGACCCAGCAAGTACTGGTTCAATTATACCTATTTATCCTTTAACAAATGAATTAAAAAGAGTGGGTGTTGAACAGCGTTTAATTAGAAAACTAATTTTACAGTCACTTGATAAAATTAGTTCGTTCAATGAAATGTATGATGCTAAGATTTTGAAATCTCACAAATTAGTAAAAATTGGAGAAGCCTTAAATCAGTTGCATTTTCCTGATGATATAAATCAATTAAAGAGTGCTATTTACAGATTAAAGTTTGATGAGCACTTTATTTTGCAGGTCTTTTTGGCCTTAGTTAAAGAAAATATTAAACGCTCAGAAGCTAGGCCGTTTAAAGATATTGGTCCTTATTTCCAGATTATTCGCGATGGTTTAAAATTTGAACTAACTAGATCGCAAAAAAAAGTCATTGCTGAAATTCATGGAGATATGAAAAAAGGACATTCTATGAATCGGCTTTTGCAAGGAGATGTTGGCTCAGGGAAAACCATTGTTGCAATATTATCTTCTTCACTAGCTGTCGGTAATAGTGCGCAGGTTGCAATAATGGCACCAACAGAAATTTTAGCTGCTCAGCACTATAAATCATTCCAAGAAGAATTATCGGAAGCCAGAATAATATGTTGTCTACTTGTTGGGAAAATGAAGAAAAAAGATAGAAATAAAATTATTACAAATATAGAAAATGGAAAAATTTCTGTTGTCGTGGGCACTCATGCAATTATTCAAGATGACGTAATTTTTAAAGACCTTGGTTTAGTTGTTATAGATGAGCAACATAGATTTGGGGTAGAACAAAGGAATAAACTTATTAATAAAGGATTGAACCCTCATCTGTTATCAATGACAGCCACTCCAATACCAAGGACCCTTTCTATTACATATATGGGAGATATGGATTTATCAATTATTGATGAACTTCCAAAAAATAGAATTCCAATAACTACAAAAATTATTGAACCTACTAGACTTCCTAAAGTTTATGCTTTTGCAAAAGATCAAATTGATTCTGGTCAGCAGTGTATGATCGTATACCCTTTAATTGAAGAGTCAGAGAAAAGTGACTTAGCTGCAGCAGTTGAAATGTTTGAAAAACTTCAAAAAAGTACTTTTTCAAATTATAAAGTTGGATTAATCCATGGAAAAATGAATGGTGAGGAAAAAAAAGAGGTTATGGGAAGGTTTAAGGAAAATAAAATTAACATCATCATCGCGACAACGGTTATTGAAGTGGGAATTGATGTGCCAAATGCAACAGTAATGCTTATAGAGCATGCTGAACGGTTTGGATTAACTCAACTACATCAATTGAGAGGCAGAGTAGGAAGAGGTATAAAAAAAAGTTATTGTATACTTGTGAATAGAGGCACAAATGAACTCTCCGCAAAAAGGTTGAAAATAATGGAGAGTACCAATGATGGGTTTGAGATTGCTGATGAAGATTTGATTTTGAGAGGACCAGGTGACTATGTTGGTTTTAAACAAAGTGGGTTTGTAAAATATAAAATTGCGGATATGGTCAAGGATGGGCCCATAATTAGAACCGCTAGAATTTTAGCTAAAAGTATTATTGAGTCCGACCCCATCCTAGAAAATCATGAGAATGTTAAGGCGAGAGTAATAGACGATTATAAAAACAATCTTCATTTAGTAAAATTAAATTAAGTTTTTAATGTATTTTTTGTATTAATACTATCATATAAATTTGTCTTATCTTAAATAAACGGAATAAATATTAAAGTGAATAAAGAAATTTTATCAGAAAAGGAACAATTGTTTCTGTATTTAGTTGGAACTTTTCATTCGAGCGCTAGAATAGCGTTAGGTAAAAACGAAAACCCAATGACAAAATCAATAAATATAAATGTAGAACAGGCATCTTTTTATATTAACGTTCTTGATTTGATTCAAGAGAAAACCAAAGAAAATTTGACTGACTATGAAGAGCAGATGCTAATTAACACGATTAGCGAATTGAAATTAAATTTAATTGATGAAAAGAAAAAAAATAAAAGCCCGAATGGACAAAAACAAAATAAAGAATCAAAAAAGGAAGACTAAGCTTTGTTAAAAAATGATTTTATTAAAATAAATAGATTAATCGCACTAGTTGTTTTCTTATTAACCTTCGTTGTTTATTTTGATACTATGGCTCCAACTGTCTCCTACTGGGATTGTGGTGAGTTCATTGCAGTTTCTCATACTTTAGGTGTGCCACATCCGCCTGGGAGTCCATTTTTTCTGCTTTTGGGTCGTATTTTTTCTATGATTCCTTTTAATGACGATGTTGCTTTCCGTGTAAATATTATTTCCCCGCTCGTAAGTGCTTTAGCAGTGATGCTTCTGTATCTTTCAATTGTTAAAGTAGTGACTCATTGGCGAGGAAAAGTAAACAGCTCGATAGATAGTTTAATTGTTTTTGGTGGAGGTGTTTCTGGTGCCTTAGCGTTTGCATTTACTGATAGTCATTGGTTTAACGCAGTTGAAGCAGAAGTATATGCTTTTAGTACATTTTTTACCGCAATTGTTGTTTGGCTCATTCTTTTATGGAATGAAAAAGCAGATGAAAAAGGTCATGAAAGATATTTGCTTATCATTGCGTACATGATTGGTTTAGCTACAGGACTTCACTTACTAAATTTATTAGCAATACCTTTTATTACTCTAATCGTTTATTTTAGAAAATATAAAGTTGAATGGAAATCTTTTGGAATTAATGTATTAATTACTGCCGTAATTTTTTTTGTTATCCACAATGGAATTATCAAAGGCTTACCTAAGATGGCCGCTGGTTTCTTGGGCGTATGGGGAACATCATTTTTGATTGGTTCTGTTTTTGCTCTAATGATTTGGGCTGTTTTGAATAAGCAACATTTAATTAGCATTGCCGCAACATCTATGGTGTTAGTATTAATTGGCTATTCTACATACTCATTGATTTTTATTCGTTCTAATCAAGACCCCACGATTGATGAAAACGATCCAGAAACTGTCGAGGCAATGATATCATATCTTGAAAGAGAGCAATACGGTAGTGTTGGCCAGTTCCCAAGAAGATTTAAGGGGCTTCCTCAAATGTATGAAGTTGTTGGTCCTCCATCAAATAATGGAGATTACTCATCGAGGCAAAAATCTCAATACCGGAAGACTAATGTCAGCAAGCAATGGGATTTTTTCTGGAATTATCAGATAAAGAAAATGTACAACCGTTATTTTTTGTGGCAGTTTGCTGGGCGAGGGCCAGCTAGTGAAAGTGGCGTGACTCCTATGGGCGCTAATAGTCGGGAAGATGGCGTGGATTGGTCTCAATTTGGTATGCCCTTAGCCTTGTTAATAGGTTTACTGGGAATGTTTTATCATGGAAGTAAGGATCAGCGTATGTCCTTTTCTGTGATGTCATTATTTTTATTAACCGGCTACGCAATAATTCTATATTTAAATCAAGATGATCCTCAGCCAAGAGAAAGGGATTATTCTTATGTTGGTAGTTTCTTTGCATTTTCGATTTGGATAGGCGCTGGCGTGTCAGCGATTGGCGAATTTATTGAAAAGAAGATAGCAAATATAGATCTAAGAAAAAGAATGTTATCTATAACATTATTGTTAATAATAATATTCATGCCTGGAGTAATGATGAGCGTTAATTATCATTCACATGATAGGTCTGGTAATTATGTAGCCTGGGATTATAGTTATAATATTTTACAATCAGTTGGGCCCAATGGTATATTATTCACCAATGGAGATAATGACACTTTTCCTTTATGGTATCTCCAGGAGGTGGAAAACATAAGGAAAGATGTAGCTGTGGTAAATCTTAGCCTTTTAAATACTCCTTGGTATATAAAACAGTGGAAAGAAGCAAGGTCTGCTGATACAAAGTTTATAAACCTTTCCGATAATCAAGTCGATGCTATCACTTCTAGGTTGCAGAGGTGGGAGGAGAAGAAGGTCCAGGTACCAGTTCAAAATGACCCTAAAAATGAAAAAGGTTTTATTGAATGGAATTTAAAACCTACTTTTGCTGGTCAGGCTCTAAGAGTTCAAGATATTATGATACTCAGAATTATTAAAGATGCAAATTGGAAGGTTCCTATTTATTTTGCTGTTACAGTATCTCAATCAAATAGAATAGGTTTAGACTCATATTTAGATATGCAAGGCTTGACCTTCCAGCTTAAAAGTCACAAAACAAAACCTGTCGATCAAGATATGATGTATAAAAACTTAATGACTCAAATTGGCCCTAATGATTGGTCGTCAGAGTTTGATGTTTCTGGGTTTAATGATGATAAGGAAAGTGATTATATAAACTGGTCTAGAGATTATAAACCTGGATATATGTTTCGTAATCTGGGTAACGATAAAATTTATTATAATGATCAAATTATTAGACTTCTCCAGAATTACCGTAGTGCATATATGCAATTAGCAGTTACATATTATATGGATTATCAAAAAGAACAAAGAAAGAAAGTTCCAGATACTAACTTGTTAGCAGATTTAAGCTCTAAATCTGTTGAGGTATTAGATCAAATGCGTTTTAATATTCCTGAGGAAACAATACCAATCACTTCTGCTGACCTACACTATCAAGTTGCAAGGCTTTATGGCGACTTAAATCGTAAAGATTCAATGGAAGATATTTTAGAAGACTTAATTAAGCTGGAAGGTGTTTCTCCCAGTAATAAAGTTGAGTATGCTAATGTATATTATCGTGAACTTGATAACTCTGTAATGGCTGTTAATATATTATCTGATTTGCATAATGAATATTCTAAGATTGAGAATATTATAAAAGTTAAAGGCTTTTCTTCCATTTCAAATAGGAGTTGGAAAAGTTGGCAAAAAGCTTTTCCAGATATCATATCATCCTTGGTCTACATTTATAAATCAACAAACCAAAACAACGAGGCTGAGGAAGTATTAGTTGATTGGATTTCGCGTTTTCCAGAGGATACAAACGCAAAAAAGTTATTAGAAGAAGTTCGCAGTCTTGACTAGTACATAATAATATCTAAAGTGTCTGACAACAAGTTAAACGTTAGCATTATTATACCACATTGGAACAATGTAGATATTTTATCTGATTGTTTAGAATCAATTAGCTCAATAAAGTTATCTAATTTTGATATAATTATTGTTGACAATGCATCCAGCGACCATAGCGTTGATTGGGTTAAATCTAATTATCCCAACGTAAATCTTATAGAAAATGATAAAAACTACGGATATGCCGGTGGTTGTAATATCGGTGCAAAGCATGCTGTAGGAGATAAATTGATATTTCTTAATAATGATACTGTTTTAGATCCTGATTGTATACCCCATATGTTGAAGTCAATGGATGCAAATCCAAATATGGCTGTGTTACAGCCAAAAGTTTTAAATTATTTTGATAGGACGCTCCTTGATTATGCTGGGGGATCTGGTGGTCACATGGATATTTATTGTTTTCCCTTAGCACGAGGTAGGGTTTTTGCTAAACAGGAACATGACCATGGTCAGTATGATAATCAAGAAAAGTGTTTTTGGGCATCCGGAACATGTTTAATGATTAGAAAAAAAATATTTCATCAGGCAGGTGGTTTTGATGATGTGTTTTTTGCGCACATGGAAGAAATAGATCTATGCTGGAAAGTGCAATCTATGGGTTACGAAGTATGGGCTGAGCCTAAGGCAGTTATCTATCATAAGAACGGATTAACACTACCTATGTATTCTCACAAAAAGTACTATCTTAACCATAGGAATTCACTTCTAATGTTATTTGGAAATTATTCATTTAAAAATATATTTTTAAACGGTTCAGTGAGAATTTTTCTTGAGATAATAGCTGTTTTTTATTCTCTTTTAATTTTTGACTGGAAGCATGCATCAGCAATTATAAGAGCGCTATTTTGGGTGCTCCTTCATCCTCATGTAATTATAAAAAAGAGGAGTGGTTTTAATAAAATTAGAAAAAGAGAAGATAGTGAAATCATGAAAAGTATGTTTAAGAGCTCTATCGTTTTGAAATATTATATTTTAAGAATGAAAACCTATTCAGCCATTTTATCTAAATAAAATTTGTAAATATCGCTATTATCATGATCTAATTGTTTTACATCAATAAGTAAGTCTCTTCTACCAAGTTTATTAAAAGTTTCAGCTAAGTATTCAGAATGGATTTTCATAAAATATTGAGTAGATTGTTCTCGCCCAAAATCAATTGCGCTTTTTTCAAGGCCATTTAGCATATTATTAAGTTCTTTTAGACCAGCCTCAATTTTACCCTCTTGGAGTAAATCTTTCCCAATATAATAAGCAAGTCGAGCATCTCTTAATCCTGAGTTTTTACTTATATCATCTACTAGAGCTATTCTAGAGCTCCAGCCTTTTTGGTATTCTGATGATGCTCCTCTTAATGCTATTTCTCTTGCTATTTCATATGTAGCTCCTCCGCCTCTGTATTCATAAGTATCTATAACGCCTGCTAAGATCATATGAGCATAGAAAGCTAAAAAAGCTGATAACGGTTCAAATAGCACTAAATCAAAATACAAGCTTGAGCCAGGGCTATAGTAAAACTGAGCACCATTATCAAAGTATCTTAATTCGCTTCCATTAGAAAATAAAGCTTTGCACAGGTATGTTTTTACATTGCCCTTAGATGCTGCGCCTTCAAAAACTATCTGTATATGTAAAGGAATTTTTAAATCAGAAAAATCTTTATCCCATGAAGTGTTTACAAAAAATTGTCGAACGTCATCCTTTAGGTTAATAAGGTCATATTTTTCATCACTCCTTAGTAATCTATCATCAAACTCAATTTTAACTAAGCCAAATTGCCCGTAGGAAGCTGTAAATAATATTGGGAGGATAACTACTAAGGATAATAGTTTTGTCATTGATTAAAGATAAATTAAAGCAATTCCTCTTTACAAGTAATTTATCTTACTTATTTTTGTATTGGTTTGAATATGAATTAATTTTAGATAATGAAAAACATTGAAAAAATTATAAACCAATCTAAATACAAACATATTTTTGATATGGCTAAAAGAGCTGGCAAGCTTGGCATAAAAGAAAGCATAAAAGTTTATATAGTTGGTGGTGTAGTAAGGGATTTAATGCTTGGAAGGGATATCCAAGACCTTGATTTAATGGTTGAGGGTGACGGTATTTTTTTTGCAAAAAAACTAGCTAAAGAGATTGGTGTAAAAAAAGTTGTCCCTTTTGAAAAATTTGGCACTGCTTTAATACCGAATAAATTATTTCAGATTGAAATTGCTAGTTCTAGATCAGAAACGTACAGCAGTGAATCAAGAAGTCCCTCAAAGGTTAAGTTTACTAGCCTGAAAGAAGATTTAAAACGGCGAGATTTTACTATCAATGCTATGGCAATGGACACTCATCCAGAAAATTTTGGTAAAATATATGATCCATTTGGTGGACAGAATCATTTAAACGAAGGATTATTAAAAACGCCATTAGATCCAGAGAAAACTTTTTCTGATGATCCGCTGAGGATGATGAGGGCAGCTTACTTTGCATCAAAGCTTAATTTTAAACTGGACTCTGAATGTAGGGCCGCAATTACTAACCAATCTGATAGGATAAGCATTGTTTCTTGGGAAAGAATAAGAGAGGAACTTATAAAAACGCTTTCTACATCTAAGCCTTCTGTTGGGTTAGTAATGATGCAAAAAACAGGTTTACTTAGAACAGTATTTCCTGAAATTGATATTATGTATGATATGGATCAATCTGTAGAGTGGCACCATAAAGATATTTTTGCTCATACTTTACAAGTTGTAGATAATGCAGCAAAATTAACAGATAAAATGGAAATTAGATTTGCTGCGCTGGTTCATGACATTGCTAAACCGGTAACAAGACGTATTGATCCTGTTAAGGGTTACACGTTTCACGGTCATGATGCAATAGGTGAAAAAATGTTAAATAAAGTATCACAAAGGCTTAGGCTTTCAAATAAATTGTCAGGTTATATAAAAAAATTAACATTATTGCACCTTAGGCCTATAGCTCTCGTTAAATCTGAGGTTACAGATTCTGCAGTAAGGAGATTAATGGTTTCTGCTGGTGATGAGATTCAAGATTTAATGATACTTTGCAGAGCAGATATAACAACGAAAAATCCCAAAACAGTAAAAAAATATTTAAAGAACTTTGATATTGTTGAAGATAAAATGAAAGTTGTTTTGGATAAAGATTCTGCAAAAAAATTTCAGAGCCCAATTAGAGGTAAAGATATTATGCAAATTTTTAAAATTAATGAAGGTAAGCAAGTCGGAATATTTAAAAAAGCAGTTGAGGAGGCTATTCTTGAAGGGACAATTGAAAACACATACAATGCCGCTAAAAGATTTTTATTAGATCAAAAATAATGAGAAACTTGACAAAGAACATTTTAAAAATCTTTTTTGTAACCTTAAAACAAAATCTTATAAATTAGACCAGTTGGAACTATAAAAATATTTTAAAAACATATACTTATAATTAGGAGAAATTATGACATATATTATTGCTGAACCATGTGTAAGTACTTGTGATACTGCTTGTGTCGAAGTATGCCCAGTTGATTGTATTCACGGGCCAGATGATAAAACTGGAGCAGGAGCTGAGGCGAAAGAACCTGGTTTTGACCCTGAAGGTAAGCAGCTTTACATCAATCCGGAAGAATGTATAGATTGTGGTGCTTGCGAACCAGAGTGTCCTGTTGAAGCTATTTTTGAAGAAAGTGAAATTCCTGAAGAATGGAGCAAATTCATTCCACTTAATTATGAATATTTTGGACAAGAATATTCTGGGTAATTAAATTAAATTGAAAATCATTAAAACGGTTGTTTCGGCAACCGTTTTTTTATTGAAATAAGTAGTATGAATAAAAATAAAGTAAAAGAAATTCTGGCAAATATCAACTATCCTGGTTTCAATAGGGATATTGTTTCTTTTGGGATGGTGAGTGGGATTGAAATTAAATCTGATGAAGTAAAAATAAATCTTAACATAACTTCTCAAAACGATGAAAAGAAAAAAATTCTTGTTAATGATATTGAAAAAAAATTAAGCGAGTATTTTGCTTCTGTTTATGTTGAAGTAGAAGAAAAAGCACCAAATGGTCCTCCTCCTGGAGCTCAAGCTTCTAATCCAGATCCTGTATTGCCAAATGTTAAACACGTAATAGCAATTGCAAGTGGCAAAGGAGGAGTTGGTAAATCAACAGTCGCATCTAACATTGCATGTGGCTTGTTTGAGAAAGGATATAAAGTTGGTCTTTTAGATTTGGATATTTATGGGCCTTCTCTTCCTATCACTTTGGGAATAAATGAGCAACCAGAGATGACAAATAATAAAAAACTTGTGCCTATCAATAGATTTGGTCTGAAAGTGATGAGCTTTGGTTTTATAAGTGGTAATGATACACCTGTAATATGGAGAGGGCCTTTAGTTTCAAGGATGACTGAACAATTTTTCAAAGATGTTGAATGGGGTGAACTTGATTATTTAATTTTAGACTTACCACCAGGTACAGGAGATGTGCAGCTTACGCTCACTCAAAAATTGCGCATGTCTGGAGCTATCATTGTCACGACTCCGCAAGATATTGCATTATCAGATGTAAGAAAGGGTGCGGATATGTTTAGAAAAGTGAAAACTCCTATTTTAGGAGTTGTTGAAAATATGTCTGGTCTATTTATTAATGGTGTTATTAAGGATGCAAATGGTAATGAGGTCAATGGTGGTACAATAACAATGGATTTTGGCTCTGATTATCAAATTCAAAATAGCGGAGAATTTGAAATTTCATTAGACCTCTTTAAAAAAGGTGGTGGCTTAGCTGAAAGCAAGCGGCTAGAAATCCCATTAATAGGGCAAATACCTATCTCCAATGATATTGTTAGTGCCACCGATAATGGAGAACCATTGATACGTTTGAATCCTGAACATAAAGCATCCAAAATATATATGTCCATTGTTGAGAAAATGATATCAATTTTAGATGAGGCCTAACAACAAGGAACATTCTACCTATTGTTCCAGTATAATGTTCAAAATAGGTGATGTCTTAATGTTGAAGATTTAAAACTATCTTTATTTTTACGACAAGATTCTTATGAAACCAAAAACAATAGATAAATCCGAATTAAAAATAATACCTAGGCATATTGCTATTATTATGGATGGGAATGGAAGGTGGGCAAAACAAAGAGGTCTACCTAGAATAGCTGGTCATCGCGAGGGAATAAACTCTGTTAGAGAAATAACCAAAATATGTGGAGAAATAGGCGTAAAATATTTAACGTTGTACACTTTTTCTACAGAAAATTGGAGTAGACCTAAAACAGAAGTCAAAGCTCTGATGACTTTGTTACTTTCCACCATAAAAAAAGAGATAAAAGAGTTACACAAAAATGATGTTAAATTTTCTACTATAGGGGATATCTCAATTTTGCCTAAGGGAACAGTTAAAGGTATCAAAGAAGGTGAAAAGCTAACATTTGACAACTCTGGTTTGAATTTGATTCTAGCTTTGAATTATGGGAGCAGGCAAGAAATAATCTCTGCTGTAAATAATATAGTTTTAGATATTAAAAAAGGGAGTCTAGAGAGTAACTCAATCGATGAAAATATTTTCTCTTCATATTTATATACGAATAGCTGTCCAGATCCAGACTTATTAATTCGTACTAGTGGAGAATTAAGAATAAGTAATTTCCTCTTGTGGCAGTCGGCATATACAGAGATGTATTTAACAAACACATATTGGCCCTCTTTTAGAGAAAATGAATTATTTACAGCAATAGTTGATTTCCAAAATAGAGAACGTAGGTTTGGAAAAACTAGTGAACAGCTAGAAAATTAAAATGAAAAAATATATAACCCTCTTTTCAATTTTTAGTGTCCTTTTCTCGCAAGGGAACCAAGAATTTTTGTTAAAAGATGTAAAAGTTGAAGGCAATATTGTTTCGACTGCAAACACAATTATTTTCACATCTGGTCTCCGTAAGGGCTTAAAAGTATCCTCCGCAGAGTTTCCAAGAGCTATTAAAAGGTTGTGGCAACTGGGTCTGTTTGATGATGTGCAAATCAGGTACGATGAGGAAGCAGGGAATGAAGTTAGTATTACTTTGTTAGTTTCTGAGTCTAAGGTTGTCGGCGATGTAAAATATGAGGGAAATAAGAAAATAAAAAATAGCAAATTTAAAGAAGAGCTTGATATAGTGACCGGGCAGAGAATAAAGCCCAATTTTCTTCACGAAAAAATTAAAGACATAAAAACCCTGTATTTTGAAAAAGGATATCTTAATGTGGAGGTTAAAGCAGATTTAATTGATTCTAAAGCCATAAAGAATCTTTTTGATGGAAAAGCTAAAAATATTACAAAAGACATTGTTTTCAGTATCTCAGAGAATAAAAAAATAAAACTTAGAAATATTTATTTTAAAGGAAATGAAGTTTATTCAAATTTAAAATTAAGAATGCTAATGAAAGAGACGAAGCAGCAAAGGTGGTATTATTTTTGGAGAACAGCGTTTGATAAAGATGACCTCGAATTAGATAAAGAGAAAATCATTGAATTTTATCACAATAAAGGCCACAGAGATTTTTCAATTTTATCAGATTCAATAATTTATGATGGTGAAAGTAAATACTTAGATGTAGTCATAAATGTTAATGAGGGGCCTAAGTATAAATACAGAGATTTTACTTGGGAAGGGCAATCATTATATTCAGAAGACATATTGTCAAGAGCATTGGGTCTTTCCTCTGGCGACAACTATAGTGAAGAAGCTTTTTCTAGAGCAGTTTATGATAGAATGCAAGGCCTCTATATGGATAAAGGCTATATATACAGTCGTATTGAACCGGAAGTGACCCCAGTGGGAGTTGATTCGCTTGATGTCCATTTTGTTATTGCTGAAAATCATAAAGTTTATATTAGAAATATCTCTATCAAAGGAAATGATAGGACAAGGGAAAATGTAATACGAAGAATTATGCGCATTTACCCGGGGGATGTCTTTAATAAAGAGCGTTTGATGAGGACGCATCGTGAGATAATGATGTTAAATTATTTTGCAAACGTGATTCCAGATGTTGTTCCTGTTGATGATAATCAAGTTGATATAGAAGTGACAGTAGAAGAAAAATCTTCAGGCCAAGCAAATATGAATATGGGATTTAGTCAAGCTTATGGTGTTACAGGGGGTGGAGGATTTTCACTGCCGAACTTTAGAGGAAAAGGACAGCATTTAGCATTGTCTTTTGAAGTTGGGGCTGCAAACTATAATAATACATATTTTGGAAGTAGTTATAAACCTCAGAAAAGAGAAAGGGCAAGTATTAGTTTTACTGACCCAATGTTTAATGACACAAACAACTTATTAAGCGGTTCTTTATTTTATAGTTTTTCTGGCCGATCATCACAGTATTATGCTCCTCTAGATATGGTCACTAAAGGTGGAAGTTTTAGATGGGGGCGAAGGTTTAAATGGCCAGATGACTATTTTAGAGGTAGTTGGTCATTTACAGCACACCAAAGAATTTATGAGGCAGACAATGAGGAGCAATTACAATTGTATACTGGAGGTCTAAGTGAAACTGTAGGCGTAAGTATTACACAATCGCTGAGCCGTGATAGTAGAGATCATCCTGAGTTTCCAACAATTGGTTCATTGATGGCAATCAGCAGTAGTATTTCTGGAGGTCCTTTAGGCGGTAATGAAGATTTCCACAAACATGTATTAAACCTTGAATGGTATACGCCGACAGTTTGGAAATTTGTTTTAATGAGTTCAGTAAAAATTGGTGGAATTAAAACTTTAAAATCAAATGATGGTGAAAGATCCATGGTGCCTTTTAATGAGCGGTTTATTATGGGTGGTAGCGGTATGGTTTATGGAAACCCTTTGAGAGGTTATGAAGATAATAAAATAGGACCACTTACTTCAAGTGGTGGGCCATTTGGTGGAAATGCACTGATAAAAGTAACATCAGAGTTTCGTATTCCTTTTTCAGAAAATCCCGTTGTCTACGGAATGTTATTCGCAGAAATGGGGAATGTCTGGATTGAATCGCATTTGCAAGAGAAGTTTAACTTAGCTAGAATTGGGCCGTTAGATTTAAAACGTTCTGCTGGTGTAGGTATCAGGTTTTTTATGCCGATGATTGGAAAGCTTGGATTTGACTTTGGGTATGGCTTTGATGATGTAGATGGTGATGGGCAACCATTTGGATGGAAATCATCGATTACTATAGGACAACAATTTTAATAATAATTAAGGAGAAGATGGCAATAATGAAAAAAATAACCATATTTTTTATGCTATTAATTGGTATGACCGCAAGTTTAAGCGCACAATTAAAAATAGGATATATTTTATCAGAAAGAATTCGCGGTGAATATGAAGAATTTAAGGAAGCTGAGTCGCAACTACAGCTTGAATACCGTAAGGTTCAATTTGAGTTTGATCAAAGAGTCAAAAAACTCGATAGTTTAAAACAAGACTATGAAGTAAAAAGATTAATGTCTTTAGATAAAGGTGAAAGTATCAGACAAGAAATAGAGCAGACTGAAAAACAAATACAAACATACCAAGCTGAAAAAGTTGGTCCGCAAGGGGAACTAATGCGGAAGCAAGCACAGATGGAATATGATATTTTGGGGAAGGTTAAAAAAGCCGTTGATAAAGTCGCTATTGATGGTGGCTATGATTACATAATTGACGCATCAGTAGGCTTACTTTATTACAAACCAAAATATGATCTTACTGATGACGTTTTGCATGAATTAAGAAAACTAGATACTTCAAAATAGATATTAATTGAAGTTTAGTTTAAAGGAAATCAGCTTATCGGTTAATGGTAATATTTTTGGAGATCCTAACATAGAAATATTTGAAGTAGCTGAAATTCAGAATGCAAAAAATGGAAGTATTTCATTTTTAGGAAATAATATGTACGCTAAATATTTAGAAACTACTGAGGCCTCTGCAACTATTGTTTCAGATGAAAGTTTATTATCTGGAAGAAATGGTATTGTTGTTGATGATCCTCAATTAGCGATTGCTAAAGTATTGTCGCTGTTTTATCCAGATGAACCTTTATCTCAAAAAATCCACTCAAAATCTCATATTTCTAATTCTTCTGAAGTAGGAATGAATGTTACAATCGAAGTGGGAGCTGTAATTGAGAGTGGTGTTAAAATAGGTGATAATTCATTTGTTGGTGCAAATTCATTTATTGGTAGAAATACTAAAATAGGTTCTGGCTGTAAGATATATCAAAATGCAGTTTTATATCACTCAACAATAATGGGAAATAATTCTATTGTTCATAGCTCTACTGTTATAGGGAGCGATGGATTTGGATTCATTCCAGGTGATGAGCAGCACCATAAAATCCCGCAAACTGGAAGAGTTGTAATTGGTGACAATGTAGAAATAGGAGCTAATTCAGCAATTGATCGAGCAACTATAGGTGAGACAATTATTGGAGATATGAGTAAACTAGATAATTTAGTCCACATAGGTCATAATGTTCAGATTGGTAAAGCATGTTTAATAACAGCACAAGTAGGTATTGCGGGTAGCACTAAAATTGGTGATAATTGTCAAATTGGTGGCCAGGCTGGGGTTGTCCCTCATGTTGAAATAGGACCAAATTCGATTATCGCAGCAAAATCTGGTGTTACAAAATCACTGGCTGGTAATCAAATGTATGGTGGGTATCCAGCAAGGCCAATTAGAGAAGAGCATAAAAGAAATGCAGTACATAGAGAAGTTTTATCAATTAAAAAAAAATTAAATCATTTAATTCAAAACTCTAACAACGATTAATAAATGCATAGAAGACAAAGAACTATTCGAAGCTCAAAATCTTGCAAAGGTGTAGGTTTGCACACAGGTGTTGATAGTGTAATTACATTCCATCCTGCTCCAGAAAATTATGGAATAAGGTTTGTGAGATCGGATATTAAAGATTCTCCTGAAATCAAAGCAGACATTGATCACGTAGTAGATATTTCAAGGGGTACTACAATAGAGCAAAATGATGTACGGATTCATACTGTTGAACATGCTTTAGCTGCTGTTAACGGTTTAAGAATTGATAATGTAATGATTGAGCTAAACAATAAAGAAACGCCAGTTATGGACGGTAGCGCAAAAGATTTTGTTGATGCTTTATCGGATGCTGGAACTGTTAAACAAGAATCAAAAAGAAAAGTCTTAGAAATTACTCGTGCTGTTAATTACACTGATTACTATAGAGATATAGACATTCATGTTATCCCAAGTGATCACTTTAGAGTTACGTTTTTAGTTGAATATCCTTTGCCAGCTCTAGGGACTCAATATGAAGCAATCTATAATATGGAAGAGGATTTTGCTGTTGAAGTAGCCCCTGCCCGTACTTTTTGTTTTCTAAGTGAAATCGAAATGTTAAAAGAACAGGGCTTAATTAAAGGTGGTGGTTTAGACAATGCGCTAGTTATTGTAGATAAAAAAATTGATCAAATTGAAATGAACAGATTGAGAAACTTATTTGGTATAGAAGAAGCTATTGTTAATGGTTCAAATGGTTTACTCAATGGGAAGTTACTAAGATTTAAAAATGAGCCAGTCCGTCATAAAACTCTTGATTTAATTGGTGATTTAGCATTGCTTGGGGTTCCAATTATTGGCCACGTGACGGCTGCAAGAGCAGGCCATGCTAGTAATGTTGAATTTGTAAAAAAACTAAAAAAAGTTTATGCAAAAGAATTAGAAGAGTTATGGAAAGGTGATTAGAAAATGAGTAATGATTTAGTAAAAGATTCTTATAATATCCAAGATATAATTAAAATTTTACCTCATCGATATCCTTTTGTTTTAATTGATAGAATTGATGAAGTAAAACAAGGTGAATATGTTAACGCGATTAAAAACGTTACGATTAATGAGCCTTTTTTTCAAGGCCATTTCCCAGGTCAGCCTGTTATGCCAGGAGTTCTTTCTCTAGAATCGATGGCACAAGCTACCGCTTTTTTAATGTTACATGAATTAGATGACCCCCTTAAAAAAAATATGTTTATATCGGGTGTTGATAAAGTTCGTTATAGGCGTTTAATCATTCCTGGGGATACTCTACATATTAATATTAAACTAGTTTCAAAAAAACTCACTCTATATAAGTTTGATGGCACAATCAAAATTAATAACCAGCTTGCGGTGCAAGCAAAAATATTTTCGAATTTAGTTGACCGCGTAGAGGTTTAGTATTTCAAATAGTATTCATTCTACGGCTATTGTAGATGCAAACTCGCAACTTGGAAATAATGTTGTTGTAGGGGCTTATACTGTTATAGAATCAGGTGTATCTATTGGCGATGGAACATTTGTTGGAAACCATGTAACAATATCAGAAGGGTCTAAAATAGGAACTGATTGTAAAATCTTTCATTCATCTTCAATTGGCGCGATACCACAAGATCTAAAATATGAAAATGAAAAGACTTTTGTTTCAGTTGGCGATAGAACGATCATTAGAGAATTTGTAACGATAAATAAAGGTACTTCTGCATCTGGTAAAACATTAGTTGGTTCTGATTGTCTATTAATGGCTTCAGTTCATATAGCTCATGATTGTACGGTTGGCAATAATGTTATTATGTCAAATTTGACAACACTTGGAGGTCACGTGAATATAGAAAACTGGGCTATATTGAGTGGTGGAGTTTTAGTTCATCAATTTTGCAACGTGGGTGAACATGCATTTGTTGGTGCTAGTGGATTAGTAACTCAAGATGTCCCTCCTTTTATTTTAGCTGCTGGAACACCTCTAGAGTATAGTGGCATTAATAGCGTTGGATTAAAAAGAAGAGGGTTTTTGTCAGAAAACAGGAAAGAAATAAAAAATATTTATAAAACCTATTTTCGTTCAAAAAATAACCGTAGAGATAATATAAGAAAAATAGAGCAAGAATTAATAGAGTCTGAGTTAGCAAAAAAAATTATTAAGTTTATTGAAAACAGTGACAGAGGAATCATTTAGGATAAATGAAATTTATACTTAGGCTTGGTTGTTTTTTATTAAGTCTTTCTTGTAGTCAGAGCGTAGATTTTAGATATAATAATATTGATAATGAGAATCTTCATGCTCATGCAATAAAAGTTTCAAATTCCTCTACATTATGGCTTTCTGAACAAATTAACACCCCAAGAACAAATAGATACAGGCTATTTGTTAAATATGGACAATCATTAATTTTGAAAGAGATAAATTACAAAAAGTGGATTTTACCAAATCTTGAGTTTGGAGTTAAACCAACAGATAATTTATTGTTATCTGGAAAGTTTTTTGGGTTGCATCTAGACAAAGATTCTCCACAAATTATTGGAGGAGGCGTTCATTATCTTTCTGGAGAAAATAATAATTGGACTATCTCTTTTCAGAAATCAGCAATTAATGGTTTAAATGATTTTAGATTAGTCTCAACTTCATTTAACATTAAAAAGTTAATCCACCAATCATTTTTCGATATGTATGTTGATCTTGGGCTAAATTATTATATCAGTAATTCATATTATAGCTCAGTTGACCTTCCAAAAAAAATTGAACGAGATTTAAATCATATTGGTCTTTTATTCATGACTCCATTTAACAGTTTAAATATTATAATTTCATTGAAAGTAAGTTCTGATAATCATTTAATTCAAGCTGCTTTAATTAAAGGGTTTTAATTTTGAAAAAAATATCAATACTTGGCTCTACCGGTTCAATTGGCGTAAATGCATTGAACGTAATTAGAAAAATTCCAGAAAAATTCCAAGTGGTGCATCTCACAGGAAATATGAACACAGAAAGGATGATTGCTCAGGGTAAAGAATTTCTTCCCGCTTCAATAACTATGGTAGACATTCAAGCTGCTGAGATAGTTGAAAAAGCGTTAAAAGGATTAAGCATAGAAATTTATTCTGGAAGAGAGGAGTTATTAGATTTAGCCGGGGATAAGAATGTTGACCTTCTATTGAATGCATTAGTCGGAGCATCAGGAATGGAGCCTACATTGAAAGCATTAGAAAATGGTGTTGATGTCGCTCTTTCAAACAAAGAAAGCTTGGTCGTCGCTGGTGACATCATTTATAGTGCTATGAAAAAATCTGGAGCGAATTTATTTCCAGTAGATAGTGAGCATTCTGCCATATGGCAGTGCTTATTTGGGGAAGCTAAAGAAGATATTGAAAAAATAATTCTAACTGGAAGTGGTGGGCCTTTTAGAACTCGGGCTATTGACAGTTTTTCAACAGTGACTAAGTCTGATGCTTTGAATCATCCTAATTGGGAAATGGGTCAAAAAATAACAATTGATTCAGCTACAATGATGAACAAGGGTCTGGAGGTAATAGAAGCATATTGGTTATTTAATTTAGAGATATCTCAAATTGAAATTATAGTTCATCCTCAATCCATTATTCATTCTATGGTGCAATTTAAGGATGGCTCAATTAAAGCACAGTTAGGTGTTCCAGATATGAAAATCCCCATACAATATGCTTTAACATACCCCAGGCACTTACCCTCAAAGTGGGAAAGATTAGATTTTAAAACAATTGGAGACTTAACTTTTGAAGCGCCAAACTTTGAAAGATTTCCATGTATTAAATTAGCTTATGATGTTTTAGAAAAAATGGGAACATCTCCAGCCGTTTTGAATTTTGCTAATGATTATTGTGTCTACAGATTTTTAAGAGAAGAGATCAAATTTATAGATATACCTAAAATCATTGAATCGGCTCTAGGAAACCATACCTGGCTCAAAAATCCCAAATTAGAAGACATTAAGAACTTAGATTATTGGACAAAAGATTTCGTAAACAACTTTGATTAATTTGGAACAATTCAATTAGATTTATATATAAATAAACAATAATTATGATATTCATTTGGTCAACCGCTCTCGTTATTGGAATTCTTGTATTCGTACATGAGTTAGGTCATTATCTAGCTGCAAGATCAGTTGGTGTTAGAGTAGAAAAATTTTCTATTGGGTTTCCCCCAAGATTTTTCACTGTGACATCAGTAGATAACGGGTTTGACATAACATTTTTTTTCTTTCGCTTTTTCGAGGGTAGTTTAAAGTGGATGCCTATTTTTAATACAAAAATAGGGATTGAAAATCGAAAGGGTACAAATACTGAATACGTAGTTGCACTGATACCCTTAGGTGGGTATGTGAAAATGGCTGGCTCTTTAGATGAAAGCTTTGATAATGAAGTAACTGGTTCCCCCGATGAGTTTTCTAGTAAGACAGTTCTCCAAAAAATATGGATTCTGAGTGCTGGCGTTATAATGAATATATTGACAGCATTTATAATTTTTACAGGTATTACCTTTTTTCAAGGAATTCCTGAAATAAATGAAGATCCATTCATTGGTTCGGTTTCTCCGAACAGTCCGGCGATGAAAGCAGGTTTAAAGGCTGGTGATGAGATTTTAAGTATCAATGGTGAAGAAGTATACAAGTGGATGGATCTAGTAAAAATTCTACAACCGATTCCAAATACTTTAGTAGATATTAAAGTTCAAAGAAATGGAATCCCTAGAATATTTTCTTTTGAGACTTATAAAATCCCATTGCCAACAAAAAATGGGATAGACACTGTCGGCGGAATAGGTATTGGACAGGATTATTCATATGTAACTACAAATTTTAGTGAATCTGTATCTGCAGGGTATATAAAAACCCTCCGAAGCTTTGGTCTTATTTCATTAACATTTAAAATGTTAGCTAGCGGTCAAGCAACGATAAAAGATCTTGGCGGTCCAATAATGATTGGACAAATCGCTGGTGAAACAGCAAAGGCAGGTTGGATTCCACTTTTAAACTTCATGGCATTGATTAGTATAAATTTGGCATTTTTAAATATACTACCGGTACCAGGATTAGATGGTGGGCATATTTTCATCATACTCATTGAAACTATTATAAGAAAGCCACTTAGCATAAAATCTAGAATGGTGATTCAACAAGTGGGGATGGTGCTTTTATTAGGTCTTATGTTTACTGTTATGTTTAATGATGTTACGAGATTGTTTAACTAGTTTTAGATAATTCGAGATTTAATGACCCAAACTTCATTTTTAAATTTATTAATAATGGGAGCTTTTCTTTTTCTGAAATCCACATAGTTATCTTGCCAGCATTTTTAAATGAGCTTCCATCCATCTTTTGAGGCCATATTTTATTAGCGAAATAGCTACCATAAGAAGTTTTTATCTTTTCCAGATTATCAACAAAAAACTGCAAAGGCATAATCTTTTTATTATCTACTATTTGAAGTTCATGGTTTTCTGCATAGTTTAAGTTTTTTGTTCTGAAATAATATATTAAAGAATATGGGTTGACGACTTTATCATTATAGTAAATAGTATCCTTTTTATAAATAAACATTTTTTCATCATTTCTAAAGGAAGCCAAAGAGTTTTGCGTATATTTTCCTTGTCTTAGTTTTTTTTGTACTCTAATTGGTTCCCATGTATTTAAATCTACATCGATAATAATCTTATCATTTATCGGGAAAATAAATTTAAGAGAAGGTTTTGATTTAGCAATGAATTGAATTTTTAAGATATTTTTATTGTCAGAATTTATATATCGTTTTGAACTCAAAGATGCATTTGCAATATTTACACCACCAAAAGAAGCAGTGTATTCTAAGACTTCATCCCATTGTTTATCTCCGAAGCATAGTGAGGACATAAGCATTATTAGAAACATTATTCTCATCTGATGTTTTTCAAGTTTCCTTTTTCATATTTATATATTTTTGAAGCAGTGTTCATAAGTGTTCCATCTTCAATGATTAAGTCTATTTCATTTTTAAAAGAATACAGAATTTCATCAACATTAGTTTTAGGTTTTTTCCCATTTCTGTTCACACTTGTAGTTGTAATGGGGACATTACAGCAATTTGCTAGTGAAATACAAAAAGGGTGTTTTGAAAATCGTATTCCTAATGTATTGTTTGGTCCTAATATTTTATTTTCTACTATGTTTTTTTTTACAGGAAAAATAATAGTTGTTTGCGCTTTTAAATATTGTAGTGCGTTTTTTATTTCATTGTCAGGAAGTCTTAACCAATTAGATGCTTTTTCTTTACTTTCAATTATTACACTTATAGGACCTTGGCGATTTTTAATTAAGTTTAAATTATTAATCGCTTCCAAGTTTAGTGCATTTACCCCCAGACCATATATCGTATCAGTTGGGTAAACTAAAATCCCACCATTTAAAATTACTTCTCTTGCGGAATCTAACGCTTTTTCATTTTTCCAATTTAGTATTTTAGTTTTCAATTAGTCTCTTTTGTTTTCCAGCGTTTGTGGAACCAAAAATATTGTTCTGGATACTTTTTTACTAAGATTTCTAGTGCTGAAGTATAGCTCTGAGTTATTGTTTTCACAGTATTTTCTTTTGGTTCAATAGCTGTAATTTTAATTTTATATTCATTAAAATGTGTCTGTAGACAAACTCCAAATATCATTGGTGCATTTGTCCTTTGATGAAATAAAGCTGCGCCCTTATGCGTTGAAGCTGGTTCATTAAAAAAATTAACAAATACTCCTTTTCGCTTTGCGTCTTGGTCACTAACTAATCCAAGAATCTCTTTTTGATGTAAAACATCATAAAGTATTTCAATATTTGTTTTTCTATAAACTTGTGAAATTCCGCTTAATTTACGTTTTTCTTCAAAAAATTTATTTGCTCCTCTATTCTTTTGTTTTTGAGCGACTCCTCTAAGTGGATAATCATTTACCCCAAACCAATGCCCTAAAATTTCCCAAACACCAAAGTGTGCAGAAATTAATATTACACCCTTATCATTTTTTAAGGCATCATTTAAAATTTTTCTTCCATCAACTTTTATTTTAAGATAATCCTGTTTTGGAGGGAAAGCCATAAATTGTATAAAATTATATGTAAAAAACTGGTAGCAATTTTTAAGGATTTGATCAACTTCAGCAGAAGATTTACTTGGAAAAGCTATTCGAATATTATTTAAAGCAGTCTCCTTGCGTTTAGGTATATAATTATAAAGTATACTAGCAATGTTTTGGCTTATTATATAACGGCTTTTGCTAGATAACGATTTTAATATATTACCAAAAGATTTTAATATATAATATGTTAGTTTATAATAAAGACTCAAAAACTCCCCTTTATATAATTTTTTTTAAATGAATAGTGTTAGACTAGTTGTATGATTCACAGTCAAATTTAGCCATATGAAACAAATTTTTATTTATTTTTGCATTTTTTTTAACATTTCTCATGCTAATAAAGTATATCATATTCCAATATCTGGGACCATTGATTTAGGATTACCTCCTTTTATACAACGTTCAATTGAAGAAGCAGAGAATGATAGTGCCTCAGCAATTGTGTTTGAAATTAATACGTTTGGAGGAAGGGTCGATGCCGCTACTCAAATTAAGGATGCAATACTTGATTCAAAAGTTCCAACTATTGCCTTTATTAATAAGAGAGCAATTTCTGCAGGTGCACTTATATCTTTATCTTGTGAGAGAATTTATATGACCGGTGGCGCAACTATTGGGGCCACAACTGCAGTGGATATGCAAGGAAATAAAGCAAGTGAAAAAGTTATAAGCTATATGCGAGAAGAAATGGCTTCCACCGCTGAGAAGAGGGGAAGAAATATAATAATAGCAAGAGGTATGGTTGACGAAGAACTAGAGTTTCCAAGTAAAGTGGTAAATGAATTTGTGAAGAGTGATAATGAAATTGATACGATTAAAACAAAAATTTATTATCTCTTGTTTAATAGCGATACGGTTATTGTAAATGATATAGAAGGAAGGAAGCAGGGTAATTTAATTACTTTAACAACAGAGCAATCTCTTAAGTACAATATAGCAGATGCTTCTGCTGATAATTTTGATGCTGTTTTGGACTCCTTAGGTCTTTCAACTTTAAGTGTCAAAAAAACTAAAGAAAATTGGTCTGAAAGTTTTGTTAGATTCTTAACAAACCCAGTTGTGGCTTCACTACTTACAACATTTGGGTTTTTAGGTATTTTATTTGAACTACAAAGCCCAGGATGGGGTATCCCGGGTTCGATAGGATTAATATGTCTAATTCTTTCATTAAGCGCTTCATATATTGCAGAGTTGGCAACGATGAATGATTTATTAGTAATTTTATTGGGGATTTTATTTTTGTTGGTAGAAGCATTTATCTTACCAGGATTTGGAATTGCAGGGGTAGCAGGGATAGGATTTATACTGTGGGGTCTTTATTTACTTTTACTGCCCGATATACCAGTAGGAGAGGATATTTTGAACCAAGCTTCTAACGGTTTAATAATAGGCATTCTTGGAGGTATAGTTGGGTTAGTCTTACTGTTTAGGGCGATGACTAAAACAAAATTTTGGAGAGACTTAACTTCACCAGGGATTCAAAAAAAAGAAGAAGGTTATGCAACTAGTTTCGGATGGGAAAAATTTATTGGGCAAGAAGCCAGGACTGAAACAGACCTACATCCATCGGGTTGGGTAGTTGTAAAAGATGAGCGATTTTTTGCTCTAAGTGAGGGTAATTTTATTAACAAAAATGAAACTGTTATTATATTATCTGTAGATGGTAACAGGATAGTTGTTCGTAAAAAATAGAGATTTAATAATTTTTAAAAGGAGTCAAATATGCCAGTAGTTCAAGGGACATTTTTAATTGTAATTGTATTATTTTTTGTCCTTTTCTTTTATTTTGTCCCGCTTGGGATGTGGGTGCAGGCGGTTGTGTCACTAGGCCTGGGTAGAATTAGAATCGTAGATTTAATTAGAATGCGACTTAGAAAAATATCACCTAGGCTAGTTGTTGATGGTGTAATTAACACTCACAAAGCTGGTTTAGACCACATCTCCACTGATATGCTTGAAACTCATTATCTTGCGGGGGGGAATGTAGAAAATATTGTTTCTGCTATGATAGCATCAGATAAAGCAAATATACAGTTATCATTTGAAATTGCAACAGCTATTGATCTTGCGGGTAGAGATGTGAAAGCTGCTGTTGAAACGAGTGTCTACCCTAAAGTAATTAATGCCCCTGTCGATGGGTATTTAAGCGCAGTTGCAAAAGATGGAATAGAGCTGAAAGCAAGGGCCAGAGTAACTGTTCGAACGAATATACCTGGTCTTGTTGGTGGTGCTACTGATGACACAATTATTGCTAGAGTAGGAGAAGGTATAGTTAGTGCTATTGGATCAGCGACTACATATTCAGATGTATTAGAGAATCCAGACAGCATATCTAAATCAGTACTTAATAAGGGGTTGGATTCAGGTACCGCATTTGAAATATTATCTATTGATATTGCGGACTTAGATGTTGGTAAAAATATTGGCGCTTCACTTCAAGCAGATCAAGCAGAAGCCGATTTACGTGTTGCACAAGCAAAAGCAGAAACGCGACGTGCAATGGCAGTTGCAGAAGAACAAGAGATGCAAGCAAAAGTACAAGAAATGAAGGCAAAAGTAGTAGCGGCGGAAGCAGAAGTTCCGAAAGCAATGTCTCAAGCATTTCGAGATGGGAACATAGGCGTTCTTGATTATTATAATATGAATAATATTAAAGCCGATACTGGAATGAGAGATTCAATTGCTGATTCTTCGATTCACCCTAAAGACTCAAGAGATGATGTTGACTCTGAAGACAGATAGCTTTTCTTAGGATAGTGAGAAAATAGCATGAGTAATTGGCTATTTTTAATGCTTTTGTATGCTTTTTTTGGGTGGTTCAAAAAAAAGCAAAGAGATAAATCTGTAGAAAAATTAGAAGGCAATGACAGCCAAAAATCAAATAGTATTGTAGATTTTGGAGAGGGTATTTTAAATGCATTAATTGGTGATGAGAAACCAGCACCAGAGTATAGTTCAATATCGAATCAAATTAAACCTGAAGAATATGACCAGCCATCCGAAGATTATTCTGACAACGAAGAGCAATCGAAAGAAGAAGATGCAAAAATTTCTACTGAACAACTACAAACTAAAAAGAATATTTGGTCGTCAACGATTAGAGTAAAAAAGTCACGTAGAAATAATGGGAATATATTAGCAGGCCTAATCGATTTAAATGATCCAGTAAAGACGGGAGTTATTTTCAAAGAAATCTTTGACAAGCCAAAGGCATTAAGGTGAGATAGAAGATAGAACTATAATAAAGTATCAAATACTTTTTTTGCTTCTTTTTCTAAACTTTCCAAATCAGAATTATTTTGGATGATATAATCGGCCATATTTTCCTTGTCTTCTTCCGGCCACTGCAAGGAAACGCGCTTTAAAAAATCTTCTCTAGTAATGTTATTTCTTGACATTACTCTTTCTGTGCGGTGACTAATTAAAGAAGATACTACTATAACGTAATCCATGTGTGTATCAGCTCCAGACTCATATATCAGAGCAGCATCAACAACAAAACAATTATGATTGTTTTCTATTTTAATTTTTTCAAAAGAATTATTAATTTTTTTAAAAACGTAAGGGTGAATTATGGCATTTAAAGTTTGTTGGTGAAACTCATCTTGGAAAGCAATCCTGGCTAGCTTTTGTCTGTTTATAGTTTGATTTGGGTCAATTACATCACTTCCAAATTCTTTGATTATTTCTTTTTGAGCTTCGAGGTTGTTATTTATAATATTCTTGGATTCTTTATCGGCATCAAAAATATATGCACCCCAAGACTGTAAGAAATTACTTACTTCACTTTTTCCTGAGCCAATGCCACCTGTTAAACCAATTTTCAACATTTCATTTTATTACTTTAATTATTCTCTTGGTTATGTCTTCGATAGTTCCAAGTCCATTTACTTCTTTTAAAATTTTATTTTCACGATAATATTTTATTATCGGAGCAGTTTGGTTCCAATAAACATCTTGGCGTTTCGAAATTATTTCGATGGCATCATCGCTTCGGCCAGAATCCTTACTGCGTTTAATCAATCTCTTGATTAGTTCTTTTTTTTCAGCCGTTAAACTAATTGCTACATCAATGGATTGATTTAATCTTGATAATAATAAATGTAAATCTTTTACCTGTTGTACATTTCTAGGATATCCATCTAAAATATATCCATCCTGACAAACAGAACTTTTAAGATAGTTTTCAATTATTTCGATTAAAATATTATCAGGGACAAATAAACCATTATCAATGTATTCTTTAGATACTTTACCGATATCAGAATTCAAAGCGATTTCTTTTCTAAGTATTTCACCAGTTGAAAGATGAGGGACTTTTAAATGACTTTTTAAAATTGTTGCTTGAGTTCCTTTTCCAACACCTGGTGGGCCCATAAATATTATCTTAAAAGACATTGCTATATTATTATTCCTACAATAGAAGCCGTAAGCCAAGAAGCAATGGCGCCACCAAGCATAGCTTTAATTACTAATTTTGATAAATCATTCTTGCGGTCTGGTGCCATTGATCCAATTCCGCCTAATTGGATACCAATAGACCCAAAATTTGCAAAGCCACAAAGAGCATAGCTAGCAATAATAGTTGATCTTTCTGAAAGAGTATTTTTATTAACATAATCACTTAGGTCTCCAAATGCAATAAGTTCTGTAAGTACTATTTTTTCGCCCATAAGTGTACCTACAATGCCAGCATCTTTCCAAGGTACACCCATTGTCCAAGCAAGAGGCTTGAATAATAATCCTAGTATATCTTGCATAGAAGTTCCTAATAAACCTAAAATAAAATTAATCATTGCAACCATTGAAATAAAAGCAATTAACATGGCTGCTACATTAGCTGCAAGTTTCATTCCATCTGTCGCTCCTCTTCCAATTGAATCCATTAAATTATTATCTGACGAATCTAAAATGATTTCAGTTGAATCGATGGTTGTAGGAGATTCTGTTTCGGGGTAAATGATTTTTGCGACCATGAGTGCTGCCGGTGCTGACATGACCGAAGCAGCTAATAAATGACCGGCAATATTTGGGATATTACTTAGCCATGTAACATATAGAGCCATTACGCTTCCAGCAGCTGTTGCAAATCCTCCGACCATAACAGCCATTAATTCTGATTTTGTCATTGTTGATATGTAAGGTCTAATTAAAATTGGAGCCTCAGTTTGACCAACGAATATATTTGCAGAGATACTTAATGTTTCTGCTCCACTAGTTTTCATTGTTTTCTCCATGACAAATGCGATTTTTTTAATAACAAATTGAATTATTCCAAGGTGATAACTAACAGCTATCAGACTTGAAAAAAATATAATAACAGGCAACGCACGAAAGGCAAAGTTAATCAAAGCTTGATCATAGCCGACGCCAGGAATGAATGAAGTAAATAAAAAATCACTTCCGGCATCAGCGAAGCTGATTATTTTCACTATGAAAATATTAAAATAAAAAAATAATGCCTTTCCAAAAGAGGTTTTTAATATAATAACTGCAAAAGAAAATTGTAGACCTAAACCCCAGAATATTATATTTTTATTTACTAACGATTTATTATTGGAGAGCATGTAAGAAATTCCTAGTAAAACTAAAACTCCTAAAATTCCGATATATTCTTGCATTACTTATTTTTTTGTAAATTAAAACAATTTCTGCAACGTGCTTCGTAAGCATCCGCTTCGCCTATTAAAATCTGCTCAGTTTGGGTTGCAATCCTTTGAGTATATGAGGCATCTTTTCCGCATTTCATACATATTGCTGATAATTTATCTAGATAATCAGCTTCGCACATAATTAATGGCATTGGACCAAAGGGTAATCCTTTGTAGTCCTTGTCCAAGCCTGCGATAATGACTCTAGTCTTATTTTTTGCAAGATTTTTACAAATATTAACTAAGTCATCATCAAAAAATTGTGCTTCGTCAATACCTACAACGTCATATTGATTAGCTAAATCAAACAATTCACTTGAATATGCTAGAGGAATTGAATTTATAGTATTCTTATCATGACTTACAATTTTATCTTTACTGTAACGGTTATCAACTTTTGCTTTAAATGCTTTTACCCTTAGGTTTGCTATCTCAGCTCGTCTTAGCCTTTTTAAAAGCTCTTCAGTTTTTCCGCAAAACATACTGCCGCAAATAACTTCAATCCATCCGTTTTGAATTGGTTTTTGATGCACTTTATAGCTTCTTTATTTTAATTGAATCAATTTTTTTAATAATTTTTTCTACGGAGGTATTTATTTTTGAGGAACCCGAAATAATAATATCAGCAACGGACTTTAAAGGTTCGACATATCGTATGTGCATTGGTTTCACATTGTTATCATATTGTTTCCGAATTTCCATAGGTAATCGACCTCTTTTTTTTACATCTCGTTTTAATCGTCTTTTGAATCGAATATTTTCAGGCGTTTCAATGAAAATTTTCAACATCATTAGATTAGTTAATTCCGAATAAAAAAAAATTAGGGTTCCTTCAAGAAATATCAATTTATTTGGATAAATAATATTGAAAATATTTTCTCGACAATGCTTTTTATAATTATATTTTGGTGACTTTATTTTATTTCCTTGAAGTAGCATCTCTAGATGTTTTTTTAACATTTTAGTATCAAAAGAGTCTGGGTGATCAAAGTTTATTTTTTTTCTATTATCAAAAGATAAGCTACTATAATCTTTATAATAAGAGTCTAATTGAATTGTCGAGGCAGCGCTATAATGGTCGATTAATTTCGAGACTATAGTCGTTTTGCCAGCAGCTGTACCTCCACATAACCCAATAAGCTGATTTTTCATTATCATAATTTTGTATTATCAAATGGTAGAGGAAGTAGAGCCCTAGAAGAGCTTTTACTAATGAATTTTTTTCCATCACAAATATAAATTGGTATGTCTCCACATAAATCCCAAATCACTTGTCTGCATGCTCCGCAAGGCATGCCCGCATTCTCAGTTGAAACTGACAATGCTTTAATAGTTCTATAACCTTCAGAATACGCTTTAAATAGCGCTACTCTTTCAGCGCAACATGTTAAGCTATAACTGCTATTTTCAATATTGCATCCACCGAAAATTTCTCCTGAGTCTGTTAAGACGGCTGCACCAACTTTATATTTAGAATAGGGTGCAAATGCCTTTGATCTCATTTTAATAGCTTTCAGGATAAGATAATCTTTAGACATTTTTATAATCCTATTTACAGGTAAAGGAAATCGAGCGATCAGTTTGATTACCCACTCTATCAATAATCGTAATATCTATGGTATGATTCCCCTCATTTAGACCTCTGTCTAAATCATAAGTAATTTGCTTTTTTACAGGCTGATATGCACAAAATAATTTCGTACCATTTAATTTTATAGATATTGATTTTTCTTTTGGTTCTATACCCGAAATTGTGTCTTCAATATCAATAATAAGTTTCTTTATTTCTTTGCCCTCATAGTGACCTCCATTTGCAGGGTAGGTGTTTAATATTTGGGGGGGGATGAGATCTTGAATTATTGTAACTGCATGGAGTTGGTCTAAATTAGCGGTGAGTATATTTTTACTTGGATTATTTTTAGTTTTAACATAATTCCAATTTTCTGATTTTTCATCAAAATAATAAATAGCCATTTTTGTATGACCTGATAATCGGTGGCTATACTTCATTCCTAAAAGAAACTCGTTCTTCAAAACTCTATCAAAAGGCTGTAACTGATATACCGAGGATAAATGGTAACCATTTTTTACAGGTGCGTGTTTGTCAACTTTTTCAATCCAAATTGCGGTCGGAGAGTATACGGTATTTGGTAATGTCTGAATTGAACAATTCATATCTTTCGATATAATGACTGTCTTAATATTTGGTTCTGCAATACCAGGCATAAAGTTGAATCTTGTTTCCCTTGAAAGTTTGTCATTTTTAAGAGATATGTCGACATACTTAACATCTTCCAAAGTTTTTGGAGGTAACATATCCGATAAAAATACCGTTGGTTGAATCTGGCTTACAGGGTAAGATTTAAAAATATTATCGTTTGATAACTTTAAAGAGGCCTCTCCTTTCGCATATTGGTCCATTTCAATTTGGAAAAAAATGCCTCCCTCAGTATGAACAATATCAAGTTTTGGATTTACATCTAGCACTGTTTTTAAAGAATTATGATTTGACCAATGAAAAGGTAGAGCAATCGCACCTATTTGATTTGTTGCTATGAATTGAAAAATTCTATTTTTTGAAGCTTGAGTTGGTATTCGTATTTCTAAGTTTTTCCCTCTTTTTTGAGTACTAACTATGGTAACTTTTTCATCTGGGAGTCCAAAAGGTGTAAAACTATATATTGTAGCCTGCCGGACTGCTAGGCCACCTCTTTTAGGGCTCATTTCTAAAGTAATATGTTTTTCATCTCTACTAATTTCTTTAATAGCAACAGACATTGGAAATGTTCCAAGCAAGACTCCCTCAGCATTAGCAGTATTGCCTGCAGCATCTGTTATTAAAATTCTTATTTTATGATACCCTGGGGAGACACTTATAATACCATTATCTTCTAAACCATGGACAGACATTTTTGGGTGCTCAGGTAGACGGTATAACTTTTGATATTCTCCTAAATTCTGTTTTTTTAATTCAAATTGAACAAGCGTTCTCACATTGTTTGTTTGGCTATAGGGGATTCTATTATAGTTCAATGTAAAAACTGGTTTATTATCAATAAATAGCTCAGCTTTATGAAATTGATATTTAAATTTAGAACCTTCCCTTTTATCAACTGCTTGAATAGCTAAACCAAAGTTTCCAATGACACTTATCGTATCAGCAAACAAATAAGTTCCATTTTTATCTCGAAATAATGGCATTGTTTGCACTAATGGACTTGAGTTAATTAATGCCCCTTTTGATAATGGTACTAAAGCTATTTTTTGCATTATTGGGTTGATTTTATCGGGTGCTAAATAACCGTTTTTTAATGGATCTAATGCAGCATCTGACTTATCTCTGACTTCAAAATGTAAGTTTGGGCCAAACGCATAGCCGGTATCTCCTGAATAACCAATTATATCTCCTTTTTTTAATCGGAATTCATTAGATGAAAAATTTGTTTTTATACTGTATCTTTTATTTTTTGCTTGCTGAAGCTTTACTACTCTTTCCATAATAGGACTAAATTTATCTAAGTGTGCATAAACGATTGTTTTACCACTTATCGTTTTTTGATATATAGCTTTTCCATAACCAGAATAATTAGTGATAATTTTTGATATATATCCATTTTCAACTGCAAAAACTTTATGACCTATGGTTCCTTTAGTTCTTATATCAAGTCCCATATGAAAATGGTCATCTCTATATTCTCCAAAATTTGAAGAATATGAATTCCCAGCATCTGTTGGCCATTGAGAATCTTGTCCAAAAAGATTGACTAAAAAAGACAGTAAAATTAGAATTTTCTTTGTATGCATGTTGTAAGAGATGGCATCAATTTATTTAGATAAAAATAGATAGTACAACTATAAATAGATTTATTCCATTAATTATTTACTTTATTTAACATTACATATAGAATTTATTACACATAAGGAGATTATAATGAAAAATATGAAGATATTATTACTCGCTAGTTTAATTGCTTTACCAAAAACAGTTTTTGGGATTGTTGGTTTTGGATTAAATGTCATCCAAGATGGTTCAAAACTAGGGGCTTCTTCTTACACTGAGGGAAGTGGTATTACTTTAGCTACAGTTGAGTCATTTGAGATGGATGCCCTTCCGGCTGGAATGGGGGGATACATATTTATAGATCTTGCTGGTTGGGCCGTAGAATTAGAAGGTAATGCAGCTTATGGCGAGTATAGCTTTACATTTTCGAATGCTGTTACTCAAATGGAAGATATCCCTTTTGGTTGGGCTAGAGTGTCTTCTGGAATTACCGTAAAGAAAAATATCGCAGATTTCTCAATTCCTTTCCTGGCTAAGACTGCGTTATCAGTTGGTGTTGGAGTGAACTCGCATAGCTCAACTCCTAGAGCGAGTGTTTCCATGGTGAAAGAACTTTTAAGCACTGATGATTTGGCAGCAGAATTTGATGCAAGTAGTCTAGAAGACGAGCTAATCGATTACCTAAAAGACAATAAAATTGATAATAGTGGCGTTCATCTCCAACTTGGATTAAGGTTTAAAATATTGGTCATTGATTCGCATCTAAATTTTAGATACAATATGACAAAAGACGTTTATGAAGGAGAGAACGGCTTTACTGAGATTCAGTTTAAATTAGGGATGGGATTTTAATTAGTAGGAAGGTTCTGATCTAAGAAAATAGATTTATTCATAGAGGCAAAAAATCTTTTAAAGAATTCTTGTTCGTGGATTCCACCAGATTCTAAAATTTTACCATCCTGTTCCAATTCACCGCTCGCGCTAACACGAATATTTGTGTTATTTGAGCCGGACTCATCGATATTTATTGTTACTTTATAGCGGTAAATATGCGGACCCTTTGGAGTGTCATCTTGATAGTAATTATTTACTGTTTTATGAGTTGAGTTTGATGAGTGCCTAGATCGACTCCACCCCTTTGATGAGCCAGAACTATCATCATCATCGTTATCGTCATTATCATCATCATCTCCAAAGATTGCATTAATAATTACGACAACGAAAACAACAACAACAGCAAAGCCAAAAATTTTAGCACATGTTTGAGCTTGTTCTTGTTTTGCGGTTTCTTCAGCATCTGTCTTATCATCCATATTATTTTGAGTTGAAGGACCTGGTTCAATAGCATCTGATGAAACATCTGCTTTCTTTTTTTCGGTTGTTCTACTCGCAGTTATTAATCCAACATCAGAATTAAGCACATCAATTGTATAATCCAAATCTTGTAGAGCATTGATTGATGCTTTGAGAGTCGTTTTAATATCTGCTGAAAAATTTTGGGTCTGTAGAGTTCTGGATACTGCAGTTGGCGGTTTGTTCTGTGAAAATACTATATTAGAACTTGATAAATACACAAGAAGCGATAAAAGTCGAAGTTTACCTGCTACTGATGAAGGACGTATTAAGCGCCGCATTTGTTAATATTTTAAACTTTGGTAAGTAAAATCTGAAACGAGTTGATTTTTATCAAATGTAATAATGACCGTAAGCGATTTAGATTCTGTATTTCTATCTGAATTTGATTGGACAGAATTTGTAGTTCCACCAAAGAGGAAATTCCAAAACCCTCTTCCAAGTTGAGCTTGACCATACGTGGCTGAGGCATTGTTTGATGATGATTGAGATGTCCCAATTCTATCATAAGTCCATACTTCACCTCCACTTGAATTTTTTGTTGCTATATTTGGTGAACCTAACACTTCTAAGATTTCAGTTTGATTCATGCCTTTTTTAACCTGGCTTTGAACTTTTCCTAAGGTGAGTTTGTCTTTCTTCTCTACGGGGACTTCTATAATTATTGGTTCAGGAGGGGTACAACTAAACATTATCATTGTAAAGGTAATAATCACTGAGAAATTTTTCATGATATTTTCACTCCTTATATTCATATCTAAAACATGGTTTTATATCTTTTTGTTCCAAAAAACTATACTTTTTTAAAGTTCATTTGTTATGCAATGCACAGATCCGCCACTTAATTGGTACTGTGAAACTGGACATTCTTCTAGAGTAATTTGTAATTCGCTTAATTTTTTTCTTGCAAAACTACTGGAATATTTGACCGAACTTATAAGTAATCCTGGAGATGAAAAACTATTTACTGCTAATGAACCTAATTTATTTTTAGAGCCAATAGAATCTTCTTGACCTATAGATATTAGATCAACATTGAACTCTTTTGATAACTTTTTTAAGTTTTTAGTAGATTTTTTTGAGATGAGCTCATCACAAAAGACTATTGCTTTTAAATTGCCATATTTATCAAATACAGTAGTCAATACAGTATCCAAATGAAATGAAGATGTTTCAATCATAATCAATTGATTAACATTTAAGAATGAAGCGACTTCTTCTGCCCCCTTAATTGTATTTCTATTAATTCCACTAAACAGAATTTTATCTTTAGGACAAAAATAAAATTCACCTCCTTCTGCAAAAACATTATCTTTTATGGATAGTTCTTCTAATTCATAGTTTAGTTTTTCAAGTTGATCTGCAATTAGTTTTATTTCTGGTTGTCTTTTTTTTTGAGAAAAATTTAAAATTAGTGCCTTCCCATTTAAGTCGCTTATAAAACCATCTCTTATATAAACATAATCATAACCATATTTTGTTTCTTCTAATTTTTTTGGGAATGGGAATTCGATTACTTCAATTTTATTCTTTTTAAGAGTGTTAATTAAGTTGTCCCGTTCTTTGGTAAGTAAGGCTTGATTCGGAATTATCCCATTTTTCATGAAGGGATTATCTTCGTAACTAATAATGCCCTCACCCCACCAAGGACTTTGTGGTAAACTGCTAATTGCTACTTTCATTTTATTAATTATTTAAATTTTCAACTATGAGCAAGTTATTAATTTTTTTCTTTATTTCATTTCTAGCTATCCTATATGGAGCTAAATCTCGCTCTTCAGAATCCCAGCTATGGAAAGGGTCTTTTATATTCCAGTGAATTCTGGATTTTCCATTAGGGAAGCTAGGGCAGGTTTGGTTCGCTTTTTCGCATACAGTTATAATAATTTCAATATTTTTTTCTAGATAATTATTGATACTTTCAGATTTTTGATTCTGTATATCTATGCCCCATTCTTTCATTACCTTGATTGCAGCTGGGTGTACTTTTGAAGGGCGGGTACCAGCACTTAAAACATCAAAATTTTCACCAGCGGAATCTTTCATTAAGCCTTCAGCCATTTGAGATCGACAACTATTCCCAGTACAAATAAAAATAATCCTTTTCTTCATCTATTAATTATTAATTACAAATGAAATAAGCGTTTCCACCACTTTCTCTATTAATTGTGTGAATAAGGTCAAATAGGTCAACCTTTGCATTAGAATTGACATCAATATTAGAATTAAAAAAATTATTGTTAATGATATGCTCTATGATTAATTGTGAATTGGTATTTTCATAGCAATTTAAAAACCAAATTCTCTTAATTAAAGTTGAATCTATAACGAATGGGTTAGGGATGTTATTTTGATAACTTGCAATAGCTAATGTTCGTTCTAATTCTTTTTCATCAGCAGGGTCTTCTTTATGCCAAGCATACAATGCTTCTTTTTGAATATCGAAGAAGCTTTGGTCAGCTACATTATTGTAGACAGTATAGAAATAAAATATACTTCTGGCGATGTTCCCTTTTACGTCTTCTCTAGGTTCAAATTTCCCATTATCGTTGTCTACTTCAGAAAATTCATCAATGTACTGGTTCGGTATATTAGTCTCATAATAATCTGATCTCCACCATTTATCTGTCTCGTCATCATTAATATCTGCAAAAGGTTTGTTTCCACGAGATGAGTTAACATTTCCCCTGCAAGGGTAAAGATGATGCAAATCACTTTTTTGTGGTTCAGACCCTGCCCCCATACTTTGTGGCCAGGAATGTTCACAGTTCATATTAAGCGCATTAGTTTGCGGTCTTGGATCTTGAGATGGGTTTATTGTTATGGTATAATTAGTATAAATACCTTTCAAAGTATTATTGTCTTCTAAATCAATAATTGAATACATTTTGTCTCTGGCTTGATTATATCCAAGGGTTGAAGATGTTTTATAATTAACTATTAAGAAATTAAAAAGATTTGTTTTTGTAATTCCTGGCCCAATTAAAGTTTGAGATATCAAAAAACTTGTGGCAACCCAGAGGGCGATAATAATCTTATACATTATTAATAATTTAAATTTATAATAATTAACAAAAAAGCATCGCATGAAAAAATTTGACTTATTTTTATAACCTAACTATCTTAATTCCTTATAAAAAAATAATTAAGTAAATTTAGTTATGAATAACTTGCAACCTACATCCTTTGCTCCAATAATAAATGATCCAGTTGAATCGACATCTGGATTAACTATAAATGATTTAAATAAATACTTACCAGCGCTTCAAACTGTTGATGATATAATTATGAATGCAGACAGCATGAAGGAGGGTCTTTTTTGGGCCGAAGGTTTAAAAGGATTAAAAAAAATCCCTGAAAAATCTATTGATTTAATCATAACAGAGCCACCAAAAGAGCCATGGATAAATCTAGATGATAAAGGAGGTCAACTAACTCTCCAAGAATATTATGAATGGAACCATGAATGGTTGCTAGAGGCGAGTCGAGTTTTAAAAAATACGGGTGGAATTTATTTATTATGCGATTGGAGTCGCTCAAATATGTACAATGGCTTATTAAATGAAAGATTTATAGTTCAAAATAGAATAACTTGGTACAATAGATTAGCAAAAAATAATAATCAAAACCTCACATGGAAAAATCAATCAGGTGATATTTGGTTTGCTACTAAAAATGAAGATTTTTTATTTAATAATAATGCTACTAGTTTAAAATCAGAAAGAAAACTGCTTTTAAATGATAGAGAAAGAAAAGCGCAAACTAATTTTTGGTTTGACATACCGGCAGCGACGAATAAAAATGCAAGATATTCAAATAAATTGTACTCAAAAATATTAGATGCAAGTAGCTTCAAATTAAATTGGGTTTTAGATCCTTTTATGAAAAATGGAGATATAGGATTATCTTGTAAAAAAGCAGGCCGCCGGTTTATTGGCTTCGAGGCGAATAAAGATTTATCACTGATGTCAATGAAAAGAATAGACCAAAATGAAAACTAAGTATATATGGATTATACTGAAAAAATAAAACAAGATATGTATCAAGCTATGAAGGCTAATGAGAAGGTAAAAGCCAACATTCTTCGCTCTCTTCTTGCTTCACTAAAAAAAAAACAAATTGAGGATAAGAATACTTTAAGCGAAGAAATATTTTACACCATTGTAAAAAAAATGGCAAAACAGCTTAAAGAGTCTATGGAAGTATATCATGAAGCCGGTAGGAAAGAACTTGCTGAAACAGAAAAATCTGAATTAAAAATTATTCAAGAGTATCTGCCAAAGCAGCTTTCTGAACAAGAGACTTTAAAGCTAATTAAAAATGTTATTAATCAAGTTTCTGCAAAATCTGTATCTGATATTGGAAAAGTAATGTCATTAGTTATGCAGCAAAGCGGCGGGAAATTAGATGGTGGGTTAGCGAATAGAATTGCCAAGCAATTATTGCAATAAATGGGATGGTTTTTAGATGGCATTGCGCTCTCTTACATGCTTTTTAATGGTGTTATAGGATACAATAGGGGGCTAGTAGACGAGTTAGGAAGACTATTCACATTAGTTTTATCAATTTTAATTGCCACAAGTAAAACGGCGTATTTTTCTAATTTGATTTTAAAAAACATGAGCATTGAACCATGGTTATCTACTTTGATTGCTTTTTGTCTAATATTTTCAACGGTTTTAATATTTGGAAGAATATTAACAAGGTTGTTTAAAATTGCACTTTTATCTAAATCTAATATTTGGATGAATAATATATTGGGCTTCTTTTTTGCTAGTATTAAGGGATATTGTATTATTTCCGTATTTTTTTGGATTATTAGTATTTTACCTTTAGACAAATGGACAATCATAATTGAACAAAATTCAAAAGTAGTTCAAACTACCAATTATTTTAGAATTAGTATTATAAGTTTTTTTGGTTGGGAAGACCCTGTCTTCTACAGTGCAAACTTTTTAAGAAAGTTAGTCCAGCCCTGATGCCAAAAATTCCGCAAAATACAATTGATAAGATTCGAGATTTAGCAGATATCGTTGATGTTATTTCTACAGAAATTGAGCTTAAAAGAAGAGGGGTAAACTATTTTGGTGTGTGCCCGTTTCATGATGAAAACACTCCATCATTTAGTGTCTCGCCATCTAAGCAAATATATCATTGCTTTGGCTGTGGAAATGGAGGGAATGTATTTACTTTTATTATGGAGTTTCAAAAATTAACATTTTTTGAGGCTATTAAGTTTTTAGCGAATAAATACAATGTGGTTTTAGAGATTGCAAATAGTAATTCATCTTCGAATGAATATTCATTTTTAAAAAAAATTCATGAGGATGCTACTCTTTTATTTCAACAAAATTTATTTTCTGATGCTGGTAGAAATCCATTACAATATTTAATGGATAGAAACCTCAGTGAAAGTGTGATAAAAAAATTTCGAATTGGATTTGCTTTTGACAGTTGGAATAACCTCTACAACAAAATCAGTTTCGATTACAAAGATAAATTTCAAAATATAATGAAAACGGGCCTATTTATTCGCTCTGAGAAGGGTACTTTCGATAGATTTAGATCAAGAATAATATTTCCGATATTTCATCAATCAGGGGAAGTAATTGCCTTTGGTGGAAGAGATTATAAGAAGAACGACCTTGCAAAATATTTAAATTCTCCCGAGACAGCTATTTACCAAAAAAGCAATACTTTATATGGTTTACATATAACAAAAGATGATATAAGAAAAAAAGGTTATGCTCTTCTTGTAGAAGGTTATATGGATCTTTTACAATTATACCAAGCTGGAATAAAACCGGTAGTATCCGTATCGGGAACTTCCTTAACAAAAAACCATGCTAATTTAATATCCAAACATGTCAAAAAAGTCATCTTACTTTATGATGGAGACTCAGCCGGCGCGAATGCGGTTCTACGTGCAGGCTTTATCCTCCTTCAGGTTGGTGTAGAGGCTTATGTTGTTCGACCCCCGGACAAATTAGACCCGGATGACTGGCTTTTGGAACAGGGATTTGATGCTATAAAAAAAGCTATTCAAAGCCCAATGGAGTTTCTTGATTTCCACCTTGAATTTCATAAAGCAAAAAAGCTTAGAGGCGTCCAAAAAAGTGATTATTTACATGACATAATAGGAAATATTAAAACCATAAATGATTCAATCATTAAAAACGAAATAATTAGGGACCTTGCAGAAAAAATGAGGATACAAGAAATAGATTTGTTGCAAATACTTAACTTGAAAAGAAACTTTAATAAATCAGAAATTGTTGATGTAGATCATAATTTATTTGAGTTCAAAACTAAATTACAAAGAGCGGAGTTAGAATTAATCAAAATTTTTATTAACTCAAATTTTAAGGCAAGAAAAGTGTTGAAAAAAAACATTGGCCTTGACTTATTTTCCCATGAGCTACTTATCAAGATTATAAGTAAAATACTTAATGACGAAACAATTGAAAATTCTAAACTTGTAGAACATTTTCCAGAAAAAAAAGAACGTGAATTTATATCACAGCTTTTAATAGAAGGAAAAGAAGAGGAGTATTCTGAGAAAGTCGTTACAGATTGTATTAAAACAATTAAATCGATTGCTATTAAAAATAGAATTGAAGACCTTAGATTTGTTATCCAAGCCAATGAAAAATCAGGAGTAGGCACATCAAAAGAATTAGAAGAAGTAATGAAGCTTCAAAAAAAACTTATAGAGTACCGTCAATGAGGCATTGGATATTTGTATTGATATTTTCTACTCTTCTTGGGAATATGAATGCTCATCAAGTTCAGCTTGTTACTCATCATGAAAAAGAAAACGGTGTTCTCATAAGGATAGTTGTTAGTAATGTACCCGAGGTTGATGATATCGCAGGCTGGGTTGGGCAAGAAAATTGGTTCTACTTAACTTTAAATAAATCTGTTTTTGCTGAAAACGTTTTGGAAAGTCTTAAAGCAGGCTCACCAATTTTAGAGATTGAAGGAATTCAGAATCCTGAATCTGTTCAAATAGGCTTTCTAATGGAGAACTATATTTCTGATTTTGAAATATTTCATTCACCTTCAAACAGAGTATTTTTAATTCATCTTTGGCATAAGCTTGATGTCGAAAATATTGCAGATATAAAAAAATCTGAAAATAAAAACAATAACAAAATCTTTTCGCTAATTGATCAAAATAAAAATCGAAAACCTTTTTATGAATCTTTCATCGATGCTCGCGAAAAGTATGGCCCTGAAAAATATTTTGTTTGGTATAATAATTGGTACAGTACGGAAGATGAAATAACTAGTTCAACTGATACTGCAAACAAAAGTAAAAGTAAAACAGATATATGGGAAAAACATTGGTCGGGAGGAAGCTCTTTAGAAAAAAAAGATCTTACCTACGGTCCTCCATTACCTGCGAGAGTAGAAACATCCAATACTGCTCTTCAAAAAACTAAAACTATAAAAACACAAGAAGAAATTCTAAATAAGAATGAAGTTTCTAAAAATATTACAGAAAAAAAATTAAATGATTTAAAAAATGAAATAATTGAAAGAAAAAAGAAGCTAGTCGAAAAAGAAAATAAGCTTAAAAGTAAAAAACCTAAGAAAATCAAACAAAAAGTAAAGCCTAAGATTATAAAGAAAAATAATTCAGAAGATTTAGCGGCATATGCAATCGAACCAAATCTTACAAATAGAAAGACATATCTTAAAATAGGTTGTAATCTTACCGGCGTAAATGTATATCTAGATGGTCGCAGAGTAGGGAAGACACCTTTAACAAAAAGGCTGCCTGTCTCTTCCGGTTGGCACAGAATAAGAATTGATGTTCCCGGAGCAAAAAAATTCAATAAGTCCGGGATCCCAAATCCAGACTTTAGAGATGTTTTTATTACGAAGGGTAGAACTCAAAAAGTCACTTTTAACTTTTTAAATGATGAAGAACAGCCTGGATAAAGTGTCTAAGAATTTTTTGACTCCCGTTAGGTTTCATAAATTACTTATTTATATCTTATTTATAGCGAGCTTAAGCGGGCAATTCAATTCAAGTATTGTACATATTGATATTATATCAGAGCCCGAAAAAGTAGAAACTTCAATTATTTTTGATGAAATCATTGATCGAGATGATGTGTCTGGCTGGATTGATCGTAATAATTATTTTACATTAAGTTTGTTCAATGTCTCATTAAATACAAATAAAGTAATTTCTGACGAGCATAAGTATCCTCTTCTTTCTGTTGAATCTGCAAATACAGATGGTTCCGTACAAATAATTTTTAATACGGCAAAAAAAATAGAATCTTATCAATTAATTCGTCATTCAAAAGATAAAAACCTTTTAGTTATTTTAAACTATGGTAAAGATCACGAAGAAGAAAAAGATGAAGATGAAGGTGGACTAGTCCAATCTTTTATAGTCGAAGAATTACCAGATACTTTTGACGTAATGAAAGATCGTTGGAGGCATCCTAAAAATTGGAAAGAAGCTAGAGAACGTTCAAGTATAAGAATATTATGTGATACAAAAGACTTACCAATATATGTAAACAATCAACTTGTTGGAAAAACGCCATTAGAATATGCAGTTGATGTGCTTCCGGGTTGGCACCAAGTTGGTTATTTCCCTACTGATCCAGCGCTAACTCCTCAACCGAAATCTCCAAAAGAAAAAATGATGGATAATATATTAAGGATGGGGGTTCTAGATGTGTATGTTGAGGAAGGTAAAGAGCAGGAAATAGTACTTAATTACCAGAGCCTAGATCAAGATGTTTTAGCGTTTCAAAAAAGTATCACTGCTGGTAGCTGGATTGGATTTAGTTTATTTTTTTTACTAGTTGTGCTTACGAGTTGGGGGATAGCATAAAAAAGAAATCTCTTCTATGGTTTTTATTAATCACTCTTTTTTTACCGATTCAAAATGGTGTTTTTTCTCAAACAAAAGAGAAAAGTAAAGTACCTAAACGACTTGTCAAGGGCAAGTCGCTCTATTACTCCTATTGGAATCCATATAGAAGAAAATTAGATAATAAACATAGTCGTGATTTTTTCATATCAGTTCCATACTTTGAAGCCGTAAAAAATAAGCAGGGAAAAATCAAAACCGTAGTCAAGTATAGTCCTAAAAATGAGAAAATTGATTCTTGGCACTTAGTATGGAACCGAAAAGGGGATCGGTCAGAATACCAGATAAAATTTCATCAAAAAGGTGAAATAACAAGGCTAGATAGTTTGCTATTTTCCCATAAGCTAAGTGAGGTGAAGCCTGGCTGGAGAGCTAAAGTAAAAAGTAAAAAAGATGGAAGGCCTCTAAGGTATGATGTATATGATGAAAATGGAATTAGGTTGTATTTTTACAGATTCCATTATGCGCAAAGATCTGATTCAATCTTGTCTATGGAAACAATACAATCATCCTATTTTAGATCAGATAGTACATTGGTAGGTCGGCATGTTCTCTTCATGGAAAATGGAGAATGGTTGAGAGAAATTCACTTTAAAAATTCAAAAAATGATTTAGAGGGTGTGACCAAATTTGATGTTTCCTTAGCTAATGAGGAAACAGTAATAACTAGGTTAGACAAAGAAGGCAAAGAAATAGGAAGTAGAATTATTCAATTATCGTACCCTGACCAATTATCTTACAGGTTTGAATGGAAACCAGATACAGTTTTAATTGTAGAGAATATAGAAATTAAAAAGGATACTATAACGACATACATAAGCCCTGTTTTAACTAGTCTTTGGTACGGGCTTCCTCTATTTAGTGAATCTGCTTTAAACTCAAAATTATCAAAACCAATTTTTGGCTTTTTTTTTGCACCAAGAGGTAATATGATTATAAAAGGGAAAAAATATAGCCTAGGAATGGAAGTCGTCGCTTATGATATTCCCATTCAAGATTCAACGGAGTCTATTAGTGGTATTGGAGCATTTGCAGCAGCACAATATGATTTAAATAAAAAGTTTAAATGGATTCCTCAAAATGTTGAAGCAGCATTAAGGATAGGAGGAGGAATGCTTTCTAATGGTTATGGATTATCATTGAGTAGTTCTTTTGGATATCATTTTATACCTAGTCGTTTATATTTAGGTGTTTATGCTCAATCCATAATCGCTTTCGATGAAATAATGCCAGGTAAAACTACAGCTTGGAGCAGCCTTGGCATTTCTTTAGGAACAAATGTGGGCGATATAAACCCAGACTTATTAAGACCGTATAAAGACCGTTTGGATGAAGAAGCTTTATTTTTTAGCATGGCTAAAGAGTTATTAACTACCTCAGAACTAATTATTTCTGATAATAATCCTTTTATAATAGATACAATAATTTCAGAATTATATTTAAATCCGAATACTTTTAATGAGATGACATTAAGGACACCATTTTTTTTAAAACTTGGGCAATCAGAAATAAGATTTATTTTATCATATTTAAATTATACTTTTATCCCAAAAAATAACAATGACCCCATTTTTGGTAACGACGCATATTTTTTTGGTGTAAATATTAACTTAGATAATTTATTTGGTTTTAAAGAAAGCAACTTAAAAAAATATTTCAGTTTACAGGCTGGTTCATACAATACTGGTTTTGGAATTTTGACTGGGCTGAACATTGATTATGATATTAAAAGTATGCCAATATATGTAAGCACATATGGAAAACTATATGGTCTTCCAAATGAAGAAATTTTTACAGGTTGGTTAAGTTATGGCATTGGAGTAGGAATAAAATTAGATAAACTATTAAATAGAGCGGAACCAAAAGAATGAGTTTTTTATAAAAGGGGGAGTGAAAAATGAAATTAGTTTTATTAAGACATGGCCAAAGTAAGTGGAACTTAGAAAATAAGTTCACAGGATGGACAGATGTAGAATTAACAAAAAAAGGAGAATCTGAAGCTAAAAGAGCAGGGAAATTAATTGGGGAAGAGGGTATAAAACTCGATTTGGTTTATACTTCAGTTTTAAAAAGAGCAATAAATACGATGAATATTTGTTTATCTAACTTTGATAATAATAAGCCTGATATATTTTATGATTGGAGATTAAATGAGCGTCACTATGGATCTTTACAAGGACTAAACAAGTCAGAGACTGCAAAAAAATATGGAGATGATCAGGTATTAATATGGAGAAGAAGTTATGATATTAGTCCTCCAGCACTTAGTTCGGATGATGAAAGACACCCGCGGTTTGATAAGAAATATGAAAGTTTAGATAAAAGTATTTTGCCTTCGAGCGAATGTTTAAAGGATACTGTGAAAAGATTTTTACCTTTTTGGGAAAAAACAATAAGTCTGAAAGTAAAAGAAGGTAAAAAAGTAATGATTGTCGCTCATGGAAATTCTTTACGCGCATTAGTAAAGCACTTAGATAGAATCTCAGATGATAAAATTATTAGTTTAAATATTCCAACAGGAATCCCATTAGTTTATGAATTAAATCAAGATTTAAAACCAATTAAAAGTTATTATCTTGGTAATCAAGATGACATTAGAGAAAAAATAAAAGCCGTAGCTAAACAAGGTGAGTCTAAATGAACTGTTTTGTTACTTTACAATAACTAAACTAAATAAGGCAATCGAGCTACTTATATTACCATTAATTAGTTGAATTATTTAAAAGGTAGATAAGCGAAAAGAGTGTAAGGTTTAGGATATTTATCAGTAGCTAAAAGAAATCCTTTATCTTCATACCTTGCAACTGCTTCCCATTTTCTTGAAGTCTTCTCACCTTCTAATTTAATTTCGATAGGAGGTGAATCTGTTAAGATTACCTTGTTGTTTACAATTTTAAATTCAATCAACCTTTCTACTCTTTGAGAAAGGCTGTGAGTTGGACCACTCCCATATTTTGCAGTTAAAACATCAATACCAGGCTTTAAAGTTTTTTTATCACCAGGGAAAAAGTAGTTAATTGCCCAAAATTGGTTTTTTCCATCCGTTTTCGTTGCATCTGCAATTCTATAATTAATTGAAGAAATTGTGTTTTTTTCGATGTCGTTTCCAGATAAATTGATTGATAATGCATGTGGTTTTTCAACTAAACTATCTCCATTTGCCTCAAATAACGCAATGATTCTATCTTTATTTATAATTAGAGATTCAAAAGACATATTATCAACATAGCTAGGAACAGTTAAAGTAGTTAATGTTTGTTCGGGGATTGTGATTTCTAAACTTCTTTCATCTATATGACCTCTAGCTAACAAGCAACTCATACTATCATCAAATTTTATTTCAATGGTTACATAAACCTCATATCCTCTAAAAGCAATAGACTCAAATGAATCGAAACCAGGGACCGTATTTTTATAATCTGGAGTATTAAATTTAATTTTTTGTGGTCTAATTGCAGTAGTGTCAATTTTATTAATCCTTGAATCAATTTCTGTTTTTTTTATAACAAAAGCATATCCATTTAAGTTTTCAGGTAATAAAATTAAATTATCATAATACCAGTCCATTCCAGAAATTTCTTCATCGCTGTTTTTCATAGGTCCATCAATATTCAGCATGATAGGTGAAACCTCTAGTGTTTTTTTTCCTGCACAAGAAAAAATTAGTAATAGAGCTAATGGTAATATGATTTTCATTTTAAGTAATAGTTATCTTATTTATCTTCCTGATTTTCGCATAAAGCGCGCAACATTTCAAATGAATAAATGCCAGAATGATGTCCATCTTGCCAATAAGGTCTTAACGCATAATATCCTACTGGCTGCAAACCACTTAATAAAAAACTTTTTTCTGAGTTAGGCCTTATTTCCCCTTTATAAATATTGCCAAAAACATCTTTTTCGCCTTCACAATTTGCACATGGACATTTCTCTCTAAGCATTTTTAGTTGTATGTACCCCTCTAATCCATCTGCCCATTTAAAAAGCATCAAATCATTTATTTGTTCATGCAATAGTAGTTTGTTTTTATCAAGATTCATCTATTTAAGTAAAGTGATTTTTTTAGTTTCATGTCCTTTTTTGTGGATGAAAGTGACAAAATATATACCGCTAGTTAATCTATTATCAGAAAATTTAATAGAGTGCTTCCCCGGGGACCAATATTTATTGGATAAGTTTTTAACGAGTTTTCCATTAATATCAAAAACAGAAATGTTCACAAATTGTCCGATTGAAGTTTCAAAAGGAATTTTCACTTCAGGGTTAAATGGGTTTGGATACGCTTCTTGAATAGAAAATGTTTTAGGTACATTATTATTAATTGCTGATGTCGACAAGTTTTCCAAACTAACTGGACTAAAATTAAATAGCCCACTATTTATAGTAGTGAATGAAAACAAAGGTTTCCACATAGTGAAGCTGAAGTTTCCAGAAATAGTTTCTTCGTTGACCTCATTTATTTGGATGTCTCCTTGTGTAGCTATGTAAGAATCACCAATTAAGTTTTCAACAAAAAAAGATGACAGGCTATCGAGAGACAAAGAATCGCTAGCATTTGATGAATCAGTAAAAAATGTAAGCCATTGATTTGCAAAACTTGAATCAAGGTTAGGTACAAAAACAGAAAGCGTAGAAAGACTCAGGGGGTCTTCTATAATATTTGCTATATCAGTAATACTAATATCCCAGGACCAAGCTCTAGGCTGTAAAGGGAAAGTAGTATCCTCTAGAACAGTCAAAAACAAATCAAAAGCATTTTCTTCTCGTTGTGTAATCCCCATCATTAAAAATGAAGAAGAATCATTTAATGAGATATTTAAAGCACCGCCAAAACTGGTTGTGTCTTCAAGGGAAGATGAAAAAGCTCCTGTCTCTGAGCCACTATAAAAAAAATCTATAGAACCTTGGTATAGAGTCTGGGAAAATAAAACACCGGACAAAAAGAAGATTAAGAGTTTTTTTGAAATCAAGAAAGCTAGCTACTCCTCTTAAGAGACAGCATAATAGATGCTCCAATATTTCCAAAACCAGTTAAAGACTCGTTTGGATCAGGAATCATATAACCATTTCCAAATAAGCGAAGACCTAAGGGAGAGTCTTCAAACCAGTAGTCTAATGATCCACCTACGACTATACCTAATCCACCAGAATAGTCCTCATCCCAACCTAAGGAATATGTTATCCCACTCTCAATAGTTGGATGGACATTATCGCCAAAAAAATTAAGTATTGGTTGAAGATCAGCCTTTAAAACAGAAGCAATTGTAATTGATTTAATTTTTTTAGATTTTTCGATTGTGCCAAATTCTTTATCAAAACCGAAAGTAATTAAACGTCCCCCAATTGACATATTTACAGGTCCAAGAGGGAAGTAGGGTAGTGAAAAATTAAGGCCTAATGTGGGTATTGCTGTCGGGTTTTCACCTTCTTCATTTTGAAGGCTTGGTCTAAAATAGACAGGACTTCCATAAAATCCAGATATTGAAA